>ULTJ01072705.1_pt1 | contig 15484 bp, 15 predicted proteins | sample 1957491 | NCBI WGS metagenome assembly ULTJ01 (sample SAMEA4835731, study PRJEB28245) | human gut metagenome | biome: gut microbiome; material: fecal sample | place: Denmark | collected 2008 | reverse complement strand
GCTGCCACGTCGGCCATCCCGGAGTACATATAGGCTGCCCGGACTGCATGGCCTACCGCCTCCGTCTGTTCCACCACGGGGAGGTGGGCCTGCGAGTAGGCGTCGCGGCGCGAGGTGTGGCCGCGGCGGTCAAGAAAATATTTCGCCTGGTCGAGGTAGCGGCGGTCGCCGGTGACGAGATAGAGGCGCGCGAGCGCCATTTCGGCTATCTGGTGGCCCGGCACGCAGTCGGTCTGGCCGGGGGCGGTGCCGATGGAGCGCACCACGCAGTCGGCATAGCGTGTGGCGATGTCAAGGAAATTGCGCTTGCCGGTGGCCTGAAAGTGAGCCACGGCACCTTCTATCATGTGGCCGAGGTTGTAGAATTCATGGCTGAGATTCTCCACCGCCTCCCAGCGGCGTGAGCCGGCCCAGTCGTGGGGATGCGCGGGATTCATCGTGCGGGCTGTGTAGAGGTAGCCGTCGGGTTCCTGGGCGGCCGCCACGATGGTGAGCACGCTGTCGATATAGGCTTCGAGACGAGAGTCGGGAAAGGTCTGGAGGAGGTAGGAGGCGCCCTCGATGGTTTTGTAGACGTCGGTGTCGTCGAATGGGAATCCGCCGATGCGGATGGTGTCGGACGGATGGGCTGCGCGCACGAAATTGTCGTAGCGGCCCGTCGACTCGCATTTACTGAAGGCCAGGGGGATGGTCACGTCGCGGCTCGCGCGCAGGCGCGGCGTCCAGAATGAGTCGTCGACCTTGACGGCGGTAAAGGGCACCTGGCTTATGGGGTAGCCCGGAGCGGGCGTACCGGCGGCGCTTGCGGCAACTGAACAGAGAAGCAGGGCGCCTATGGCGATGTGGCGTAGTGGTGTCATATCAGATCTTGATGTAGATTTTCTTGCGGAAAAGCGGAAGGCCGCAGAGCCAGTTGAAGAGCACGAACGCTATGGCGTAGAGGCAGGCCGAAAGCGACGCGTTGCCAGTAAGCGGCAGCAGTACGCAATAGTATATCCAGCTTTTGGCACTGTAGACTCCGTCGGGGGCAGCGGCGTCGGGGAAGCATTTCAGACCCATGAATATGGCCACCACCCAGGCCAGGGCGTAGAGGAAGAGCGGGTTTACGCCGAACACCTCGAAGAAGCGCGTCCAGCGGCCGTGCATGCCGCGTATGTCAATGGCCCAGACGAGGAAGCCGAGCAGTGCCGAGGCCATGCCGCAGGTGGTGAGCACGAATGTTGGCGACCATACTTTCTTGTTGATGGGGAGGCCATAGCTCAGCAGCCAGCCGCAGAGCGTCAGCACGAAGCCCACGAGCAGCAGGCGCAGAGCGCGGTCGCGGTTGTCGCGGATCTCCATAATGAGGCGTCCGCACCAGAATCCGATCATCACATGCATAATCGACGGGATGGTGGACAGCACACCCTCGGGGTCGATGGGTATGCGCACGCCGTCGACCTTGGTATAATACATATGCGCGTCGGTTAGCACGGCCCGGTCGGCGATGGACAGGATGTTTGTCCCGTCGGGAGCATAGCCGTTGGCCACAAGGAGCATTATGCCGTAGAGCACGAGCGTGGTCACGATTACAATCGGTAGCCAGCGGTGGCGCAGCGTCACAGCAAGCATCGAACCGATGCCGTAGCATATTGCCAGGCGCGGGAGCACGCCGAGAATGCGGATGTCGCCGAAGTGCATCGTGGCCTCCCAGAGCGTCTTCCCCTCTACAATCAACCCTTTAGCAAATAGCGACAGCCACGCCAGACCCATGCCGATGGCGAAGATGAGCACCGTGCGCTTCAGAATCTTCCAGGCCAGCGGAGCGCTCAGCCGGAAATCAAACTTGCGCAGCGAGATAAACGTGGAGATACCCATGATGAACATGAAGAAGGGGAAAACGAGGTCGGTTGGCGTCAGACCGTTCCACGACGAATGTTCGAGCGGCGTGTAGGTGCCCGGGCCGCCGGAATTGTTTACGAGAATCATGCCGGCCACGGTGATGCCTCGCATTACATCGATGGCCAGGATTCGCCCCGGCTTGCGTGGCTTGGCGTCCGCCGCGGTATCGGCGTTGACGCCCGTTGCCGTAGCTGTGGAAATATTGCTGGAAGTATGGCTCATGGTATGTTTATTTGCAAAAAGTCAGAGATAAGGCAATACGAATACCGGCGGCGAATCGCCTTGTCCGGCGGTAATTGGATTCAAAGATACGAATACCCACGGCATTACGCAACCGTGGAATAAAAAAATTGGAAAAATCGGCCTCAACTCTTGCTCAATTGAAAATTACTTTCTACCTTTGCATCGCTTTTGGGAAATAACCTTTGTGAGCGAAGCGCAAGCCACGTCAATCTACCGCAGGCCATTTCCCTCAGCCCATACATCATGATTCGCTAGCTCAGCTGGTAGAGCACAACACTTTTAATGTTGGGGTCCTGGGTTCGAGCCCCAGGCGGATCACAAGAAGATTTATCAAATCGCAGAAAACCTCTGAAAATCAACGATTTTCGGAGGTTTTGCTTTTTACCTCCTACCCCAAATCGGCGCAATATATTGCAATATCCAGTGTGCAAGAAGGGAGCAGGATTTTTCATACTCGGTTTGCTCCCTGCAACGTAGTCACTTCATTATTTTTCAATGATTTGCGTTGATTGTGATACTCTCTATCCTATTCCCTTGTGGGAGCAAAACAGGGAGCTGGATATGGGCGATGTGGTACATTTTTCAAGGTGTATCACAATTATCGGTCGGTTTGTACCACAACTCTTTTAGTGCCTTATAAGGCATTATTCAGGATAATCAATGCTTGAATAATTGTTAAAAAGGGAACGAAACGAGGGAGCAAACCGGCGAAATTCGCAGAAAAAATGATTTTGCTCCCTCAAAACACCCCGGTTTTCTGATGTCTTCGGGTATTTACAGCTTGTAAAACTGAAAAAATTTGCGTATCTTTAAGATACCATTAAACCCACAAGACAAATGCGACTATCCAACGAAAGCTATTTTTCCTTGAACTTCATCGCAAGGAAAAGGCAAAACAAGGAGGGCTAGCTGTCCATATCCCTGCGTATCACGATGAACGGGCAACGCGCGGAAATCTATATAAACAGGTCGGTCAGACACGATGACTGGAACGCCTCAAAAGGTCAGTCTAAGGGCAAGACAAAGAAAGACCTTGAATGGGACCGCTACCTTGACACGGTGCGAACGAAAATCTGCGAGATACATAACCAGCTCGTCATGCGCGACGAACTCGTAAATCCCGACGTGCTTAAACGAGCCTTCCTCGGCAAACTCGAAAAGCCGAAGATGCTCTGCGAGGCTTTCCGCGAGGTCAATGTGAAGGTGCGGGAGCAATACGAGCGTGGCGATATATGCAAAGCCACGGTATTGCGCTGGGAACGCTGCGTGGTGTATCTGGAAGAATTCCTGCTCGGCAAGGAGAGTGTGAACGACATACCGATGAAAAAACTCACGTCCGGTATGGTGGATGACTTCGAGCATTTTCTCCGTGTCCGTAAGAAGTGCGCCAACAATGCCGCCGTGAAATATATCCGCTATCTCAAAAACGTGGTGTGAGTCGGCATAGCCAACAAGTGGATTGACGATGATCCGTTTATCGGCAAGCGTTACACCCGTACCAAAACCGAGCGTGAATTTCTGACCGAGGATGAGCTGAAAGCAATAATGAAACTCGACCTGTCGGCATTGCCACGGCTGGACCTTGTGCGTGACACATTCGTGTTCTGCTGCTTCTGCGGGCTTGCTTTCGTTGATATTTCCACCCTCACCCGTGACCAGATTGTTACCGATGAAAACGGCGAGGAATGGATACGAAAGGCACGCCAAAAGACCGGAGAGGTCAGCACCACTCCACAAACGCTGACATCCGAGAAAGATACGATAAATACCGTGTAATCTCTGACTCCACATAGAGGCATTTGCCGCCGATTGTGTAATAGGGGAGGATGCTGTTATGATGGGTTCAGCATCCTATGAGGTGCACCATGAGGGGGTAGGCGAGTGAGAGGATTAGCGGCGATGGGCTAATTGGTTTCGTTGAGCGTGTTTCGGGGTTTCTGCGAGGACTGGATAGAGGGGTTACATGACTTTCAGGGCGAAGTATTTCCAGAGTGGGGCGGCCATAAGCGATTGCTTGATTATATCGTCGAGCAATAGCTGCTTTACCTCGGTGGGAGTAAGCAGGCGGACGGCGATGTCCTCGGTAGCGTCGAGATGCTGAGTGTCGATTTTCTCGACTTCGGAGGCCAGAAATGTGTATGTAAGGTTGTTGGTCGAACCGGAGTTCTGCGAAAGAACCATGAATTGCTGCCAGGTGCCGTTGCCGTAGCCGGTTTCTTCCAGGAGTTCGCGGCGTGCGGTCTCCATGGGAGCTTCTCCCACTTCGGCCACTCCGGCAACGAGTTCGGTGAATACTTCACCGAGGCCGTGGCGGTATTGTTCTACCATGACGAAATCGCCGTCGGCTGTAATGGCGATAACGTTGATCCAGGTGGGATATTCCAGAACGTAGTATTCCGGATGGATGGTGCCGTTGGGGAGGCGCACGGTGTCGCAGCGTGCCGTGAGCCATGGGCGCCGGATTACATACCGGCTATCTATTGTTTCCCATTTTTCGATTTTCATGACATACGGGGTGAGTGTTTCTGCTCTGCAAAGCTACGAATTTTCGGTGGAATTGCGGTGGCGGATCGTCGACATATGTAGGGAAAATAGGACAGGACGCCGCAATTGGATGTCTGCGGCGTCCTGAGTTAGTGGATGGGGAATTCAGCGCCAGCCTATGAACATCTTTACGACTTCGGGGTCGTGGTGGTCGAAAAACAGACTTTTGCCTGTGTCGAGGCGCCTGATTTCCTCCATATCCTCGTCGGAGAGCGAGAAGTCAAGGATGTCGAGATTCTGGCGCATGCGCTCTATATGGGTCGACTTCGGAATGATGATTACGTCGCGCTGATATAGCCAGCGTAGAGCCACCTGTGCTACGCTCTTGCCATATTTGCGGCCGATTGCCTCAAGCACCGGGTTTGTGAAGAAGTTATTGCGGCCCTCGGCGAGGGGAGCCCATGCCATTGCGCGTGTGCCGAATTCATTGAGATATTTGAGTGCTTCGGTCTGCTGGTCGAATACGTGTGTCTCAATCTGATTTACGGCCGGTGGGATCTCAACGTTGCTGGCAAGGTCCACGAAGTGGTCGGAATAGAAATTGCTTACGCCGATTGCGCGAATTTTACCTTCCTGGAAGGCTGCTTCGAGAGCGCGGTATGCGCCGTAGTGGTCGCAGAAGGGTTGATGTAGGAGCATCAGGTCGATATATCGTTGTCATTGTTGTTCGGTCCATTGTTTTATGATTTCGGTTGATGCGGGTAGGCGGAGGCCATCAGGAATTTTGTGAATTTCATATGTGTGGTAAATACGTTTTCAGAAATTTCAAACAACAAAAACTATGCCGAGGTTCCCCTTTTAAGTCGAAGAACCGACAAAAGAGTACAATAAAACGAAATATGATATCGCTTAGCAGTCTAAAAGTCGTCGAGAAACACATCGTTGATAATGTCGTCGTCGATGCAGTCGTTCCATGAGCCAGAATATCCGCCAAAATAATCGCCTGATGTGCTATTGTTGCCCGACGAGTAATTTCCTGCATAATCGGTGTCATGAAATTCGTTGCCGCTACTGAAGGACGTGTTGTCGCGACGCGATTCAATCGGGTTCCGTTTTGGTGAAAATAGTTTGCAGATTAAATCAAGCAGAGCGGCCTCGCATAGTAAATTCCAGAAAGACATGTCGTTAGGATTTAGCTGTGATATAGAGTATTATTGGAGTTTCTCCGGAAAGAATGATTTTGGTTGTCGGGTTTAGGGAATTTTGTGGCTTGCGGAGGGTGGCAGTCGGAAAAGCCGGCGGATATGCCGGGTCACTTTATGTTGGCGCCATCTTTAAGAGCCTGAAACAGCCATCCGGGCAATACGATTAGCATGATAAGAAGAGCCATGGTCAATGCGGAATTAGAGTGACAAGGGGACGCACTATCGCTTCCCGTCTGCAAAGTTAAGGGGCACCAGTGCCAGATTCTGGCACTTCAAAACTAAATAATGCAAAATCGGCGGAGGAAATCCGATTCTGTGCTTGTAAATGTATTCATATTGTGAACCCCGAAAGCGGTTACTATGATTGAATCAGTATAGAGTCCTCCCCTCCATTGAAAATTTCGTTTTACCTGTGCGGAAAGGAACAGGACCCCCTTTCTGCCGTAAGAATCTGAAATTGCTGTAAGGATTCTGTTCAAACAGAATGCCGAGATTCATTTTGCCGATTTTGTGCAGATACATAAAAGGGAATTGCAGTTAGTTGATTATCAACTAACTGCAATTTTAAGAAGTTGCCTTGGAAGGATTCGAACCCTCACAGGCGGAACCAGAATCCGACGTGCTACCATTACACCACAAGGCAAAATATCCAATTAAAGAGTGCTTATTCTAACGCCTTCCTCTCTGAGGAGGAGCAACCTCTGCTGCTCGTGGGCGTTGTTGTTTCCCTTTAACGGGTGCAAATTTACGACGAGTTTCTGAATTGCGCAAGTTTTCCGGTCGAAATTTTTCGTTGCGGGCGAATTATTTTTTGATTTTGCGGTTTTGGACTTACTCAGATGAAGGGAGCACCCAGTTGATGATTCCACGGTAATTTTATTTACTCGGCAGTTATTAGCTCCGCAGGCTTTGGCATTCGATTATACCACGAGAGTTGAAATCTGACGTTTCATTTGTAATTGAAATTTGATTCTCTCTGGTAATTGAAAGGCGTTTGTTCGTACGGGTTCCGACATTCGTACGTAAAAAAGCGGTGCGCCAGAATCGGGGAGAATCTGACGCACTGTTGGTGTGGGTAGACAATTAGGGCGATCAGGCGGCGAGGAAGCCGAGGAGAACGCCTGCAGCTACGGCCGAGCCGATTACTCCGGCTACGTTTGGACCCATGGCATGCATGAGCAGGTAGTTGGCGGGATCGTATTCGAGGCCGAGGTTGTTGGAGATTCGTGCTGACATCGGCACGGCAGATACGCCGGCGTTGCCGATGAGCGGGTTGATTTTCTTCGACGCGGGGAGCACGAGGTTGAACAGTTTCACGAACAGCACGCCGGAGGCCGATGCGATGATGAAGGCCATGAACCCAAGGGCGAAGATGAAAATTGTCTCCTTGGTGAGGAACGACGATGCCTGGGTGGAGGCGCCGACGGTCATGCCCAGAAGGATGGTGACGATGTCGGTCAGGGCGTTGGATGCCGTCTTGGCCAGGCGGTTGGTTACGCCGCACTCACGCAGCAGGTTGCCGAAGAAGAGCATGCCGAGCAGGGGCAGGCCTGAGGGTACCACGAAGCATGTGAGGAGCAGACCCACGATGGGGAAGATAATCTTTTCGCTCTGGGCCACGGCGCGCGCGGGCTTCATCTTGATGAGGCGCTCGTGGCGGGTGGTGAGCAGGCGCATGATAGGCGGCTGAATCACGGGCACGAGGGCCATATAAGAGTATGCCGATACGGCGATTGCTCCCATGAGGTTCGGTGCGAGCTTCGACGAGAGGAAGATAGCCGTGGGCCCGTCGGCGCCGCCGATGATGGCGATGGCGCCGGCCTGGTCGGGCATGAAGCCGAGGGCGAGGGCCACCATATAGGCGCCGAAGATGCCGAACTGCGCGGCTGCGCCTACAAGCATCAGTTTCGGGTTGGCTATCAAGGCGGTGAAGTCGGTCATGGCTCCGATGCCAAGGAATATCAGCGGAGGATACCACCCTGCGCTCACGCCATTATAAAGGATATTGAGCACGGAGCCCTCCTCGTAGATGCCGATTTCAAGGCCGGCGGTAGCGTTGAAGGGCACGTTGCCGATGAGTATGCCGAAGCCGATCGGCACCAGAAGCATAGGCTCGAAATTCTTTGTGATTGCGAGCCATATGAAGAAGAGGCCTACAAGGAGCATCACGAGATGCTCCCATGTGGCGTTGTAGAATCCGGTGAGGTGCCAGAACTGGGTCAGGTTTTCTACAAGAAAAGTGCTGAACTCATTCATTTTTCAGGTATTTTACAGTGTTGACAGGTTGAAGATAAAAAGGTGAATGAGTTGCAGTTCAGGCGATGGTGACGAGCACGGCTCCTTCAAGCACGGCGTCGCCCTTGGCTACGGAGATGGATGCCACCTTGCCGTCTACACCGGCCTTGATGGCGTTTTCCATTTTCATGGCCTCGAGGGTTACGACTGTGTCGGCTGCCTTGACCTCTTGGCCTACGGTTACGTTGATGTCGAGCACGGTGCCGGGCAGCGGAGCTTTCACGGCGGTGCCGCCTGCTGCGGCAGTGGGGGCGGCCTTCGCGATTACTTTTTCGCCTGTGGCGGTGCGGGGCGCGGCTGCCGGTTTGGGAGTGGCTACCTTGATGGTGGTTGCAGCCTTCTGCTCGAGTTCAACCTTGTAGGGGGTGCCGTTTACTTCAACTTCGGCCACGCCGTTTTCGATGTCGCCGATGGCTACCTTGTAGAGGTTGCCGTTGATTTTATATTTATACTCTTTCATTGCGGTTATGAGGGTGATGAGGATTAAAAGATCTGGATTTTAAGGATGGAGCCGATGGATCAGTGGCGCGGCATCTGACGCAGGGTGTAGATATGCGAGCTCCAGGGCGAATAGTTTTTCTTCGCCTTGCTGAAAGTAAGGATGGTGCTTTCGAGGTCGTGAGCGTTGAGGTGCTCGTTGAGGGCGGCTGCGATAGCAGCGATAACCTCGCCGGAGTCGCCCTCGGGGCGGTCTGCGCGGGCTACTTCCTTGTGGCCGATGCCGTGGGCGGCCATTTTCTTGCGTTGCGAGCGGGCGGCGCCGATGCGGTTGATTACATAGAAGCAGATGCAGAGCAGAAGCAGTGCGGAGAAAACGATTGCCATAGCAGAAATTGTAAGGCCTACGCCGTTGGAATCAAGGTCGTGGAATTTCTGGACCTTATCGTTAGTATCGCGGATTATGTTGTTGCTCGACGGGGTGACGATGCTGCCGTCAGAGTCGGTGCGGATTTCCCAGTCGGCGGCCGATGTGCCAATTCCGTCGGATTTGCGGGCGAACGACTGGTCGGGCTGCAGCGGCGGAACGGTTATCGAGTCGATGAGCGTGCGGCCGTCGGCGTCGTAGATGCCAATCCAGTTGGCGCGGTCGGGAGCCAAGGTGAAATTGGTGTGGAATGTGCCGCGGGTGGGCTTGTTGTCGGCCCAGAAAATTATATGCTGGCGCTTGGGGATTCGGGTGTTGACGTCGCCCAGGGGCACAGGGTAGAGCGTTGGGCGGCTCGGGTCGTTCGTGAGGTAGACGCTCGAGATCTCAAGCGGGGCGTAGCTGGAGTTGAACAGCTCAATCCAGGCTCCGTGCTCGCTGTAGTCGTCGACGACGTTCGTCTCGTTGACAACCATCACCTCGTTGATGCGCAGGGCTTTTCGGCCCTGTGCGGTCGAGGCGGCGCAACAACCGGCGAAAGCTACCAGTAAAAGAAGCAGTTTCTTCTTCATGGAGTTTGGTGATTTTTCGGTTAACTTGAAAGGATTTGCATGGCTTCCGGCGGCGCATCAGGCCACCGGAGCCGTGCTTGATGAAGATGAATGGATTATCAGAGTGGTATGTTGCCGTGTTTCTTCGCGGGATTGGTCACGCGTTTGGTGGCAAGCTGCTGCAGTGCGCGGATAATGCGGAAACGGGTATTGCGGGGTTCGATTACGTCGTCGATATAGCCGTATTTCGCTGCATTGTAGGGGTTGCAGAAAAGCTTGTTGTATTCGGCCTCCTTCTCGGCAAGCACCTTCTTGGGGTCGTCAGATGCCTTGGCTTCCTTGGCGTAGAGTACTTCTACGGCGCCTGCACTGCCCATTACGGCGATTTCCGCCGTAGGCCATGCATAGTTCATGTCGCCGCGCAGCTGTTTGCAGCTCATCACGATGTGCGAGCCGCCGTAGCTCTTGCGGAGTGTTACCGTTACCTTGGGCACGGTGGCTTCGCCATAGGCGTAAAGCAGTTTGGCGCCATGCAGGATTACGCCGTTGTACTCCTGACCGGTGCCGGGAAGGAATCCGGGAACATCGACGAGCGATACCAGAGGAATGTTGAAGGCATCGCAGAAACGCACGAAGCGTGCGGCTTTGCGCGATGCGTTGCTGTCGAGCACGCCGGCGAGGAATTTGGGCTGGTTGGCCACGATGCCGACGCTCTGGCCGTTGAAGCGGGCGAAGCCTATGATGATGTTGCGGGCATAGTCGCGCTGGATTTCAAGGAATTCGCCGTTGTCGACGATTGCTCCGATTATCTCATACATGTCGTACGGGCGGTTGGGGCTGTCGGGGACGATTTCGTTGAGCGAATCCTCCATGCGGTCGATGGGGTCGTTGCACTCCACCGTCGGTGCATCCTCAAGGTTGTTCTGGGGAATATAGCCGAGGAGTTTGCGGACGATCTTGATGGCTTCCTCGCCGTCTTCGGCAGCGAAATGGCATACGCCGCTCTTCTGCGAGTGGACGGTAGCGCCGCCGAGCTGCTCCTGGGTGACGTCCTCGCCTGTAACGGTCTTAACAACCTTCGGACCGGTGAGGAACATGTAGCTGATACCCTTGGCCATGATGGTGAAGTCGGTCAGGGCAGGGGAGTATACGGCTCCGCCGGCACAGGGGCCGAGGATGGCCGAAATCTGAGGTATCACGCCCGATGCGAGGATGTTGCGCTGGAAGATTTCGGCGTAGCCGGCCAGCGCGTTGATGCCTTCCTGGATACGTGCACCTCCCGAGTCGTTGAGGCCGATTACCGGTGCGCCCATCTTCATGGCCATATCCATGATCTTGCAGATTTTGAGGGCCATGGTCTCGGAGAGCGAACCGCCGAACTCTGTGAAGTCCTGGGCGAATACGTAGACCAGACGGCCGTCGATTGTGCCGTAGCCGGTCACCACGCCGTCGCCGAGGAAGGTCTTCTTTTCCTGGCCGAAGTTGTGGCAGCGGTGTGTCACGAACATGTCGAGCTCTTCAAACGAGCCCTCGTCGAGCAGCTGGGCGATGCGTTCGCGGGCGGTGTACTTGCCGCGCTCGTGCTGTTTCTCGATTGCCTTTTCGCCACCGCCGATGCGTGCTTTCTCGCGCAGGGCGATAAGCTCCTGTATTTTTTCAATCTGATTGCTCATAAGTAGTTGTATTTGTTATTAAACTGCTGAGGCGGCTCCTCTGGGCCGTTGGCCGGAAGGATGCCGCCAGGCATTTGGGATTTGTTTATTTCTTTTTGGGATCCTCACAAAGTTCAACGAGGGTGCCCATCGTCGATTTGGGGTGTAGGAAAGCGATGTTGAGACCTTCAGCACCGCGGCGGGGAGCCTTGTCGATAAGGCGGCCGCCCTTCTGCTCTACTTCTGCCAGAGCGTTGGCAACGCCGTCGGCTATGGCGAATGCCACGTGCTGAATTCCGCCGCGGCCGCCGTTGTTGGCTATGAATTTGGAGATGGCGCTGTCGTCGGCGGTGCCTTCAAGAAGCTCTATTTTGGTCTGGCCAACCTGGAAGAAGGCCGTACGCACTTTCTGGTCGGCCACTTCTTCGATGGCGAAGCATTTCAGACCGAGCATTTTTTCGTAGAAAGGGATGGCCTCGTCGAGCGATGGAACGGCGATGCCGATGTGTTCGATATGGGAAATTTCCATGTCTGTGTAGGTATTGATGAAAGTTAAGAATTCAGTTGTGAGTCGTCGGGCATTCCCGGATATTGCGCTGTTGGCGCGTCGGGAGCGGAGAGGGCATTTTGCGCAACAAAAGTAGCGATTTTTATTAAAACAACCGAATGTTTGGCCCTCAAACTTCGGCGTTTTGCCAAAAAGCTCCGTGCCGGGACGGCGATATGTCGCGACCGGATATAGAATGCAGACTATTTTATCGCCGCCAGACCTCCGAGTGCAGTTTCCTTATATAGCGACGGGATGTCGTGGCCCGTCTGCTTCATCACCGAGACGATACGGTCGAAGCTTACGGAATGACGCCCGTCGGAGAAAGCGGCATAGAGATTGGCGTCGAGTGCGCGGGCTGCTGCATAGGCGTTGCGCTCTATGCAAGGAATCTGTACGAGTCCGCATACAGGGTCGCATGTTAGCCCGAGATGGTGCTCGAGCCCCATCTCCGCAGAATATTCAATCTGTGCCGGCGTGCCTCCGAAAAGCTGCGAGGCAGCTGCCGCGGCCATAGCGCAGGCAACGCCCACTTCTCCCTGGCAGCCCACTTCCGCTCCAGAGACGGATGCGTTGTGTTTCACCACATTGCCGAAAAGTCCGGCCGTGGCCAGCGCGCGCAGTATGCGCTGTTCCGAAAAGTTTTTCGACGTATAGAGATGGTATAGCACTGCCGGAACGATGCCGCAGCTCCCGCAGGTCGGGGCGGTCACGATCTTGCCGCCGGCGGCATTCTCCTCGCTTACAGCAAGCGCATAAGCATAGACAAGGCCACGGCTTTTCAGACTCTGGCTGTGGCCCGAAGCGTTCATGTAGTAGGCTACCGCCTTGCGGCGCACGCCGAGGCCACCCGGGAGCACTCCTTCCTCCTCTATGCCGCGCTCCACAGCCTCGCGCATAACCTTCCATACCTCCGCGAGGTAATCCCATATGGCCGGACCCTCGCAATTCTGCACGTATTCCCAATAGGAGAGCCCCGTGCGCTCGCACCATGCCAGTATATCCTTTATGGTAGTCATGTCGTAGATGCTCTCCGACGGTGCGCGGTCTTCCCCTTCGCGCACGATGTCGCCCCCGCCGATACTGTACCAGGTGATGGATTCAGTAGCGTTGCCGTTGATGTCGAACGCCTCAAACGTCATTCCGTTGGGGTGAAACGGCAGAAACGTATCCGGTTTCCACACAATCTCGCAGGGCGCCGAACTCTCGAGTTCCTCGAGTATGGCACGGTCGGTAAGGTGACCGCGGCCGGTGGCGGCAAGCGAGCCGTAGAGCGTCACGCGGCGGGAGGCCGCCGTGGGGGTCTTCCCGAGAAATATCCTTGCGGCCTTGCGCGGTCCCATCGTATGCGACGACGAGGGTCCGAAACCGATTTTATAGATTTGTCTTATTGATTCCATATGGTTACAAATTTACCCACAATCCGCCACTATACCAACAGAAATCGCCTGAAAATTACGTCGGAATGTCGCCCGGATGTCGGGAAGGAAGTGGAGTGTAGGTCATTTCGCTGCCGCGAGGCTGCACAGCGGCGAAAACTTTGCCGCGCAGGCGGTTGTTCTATATATAAACCCTCCGGCTCAGCCCCGTAGAAGCTCCGGGCCGGAACTTTAAGACGCTACAACTATGAAAACCAGACTGATTTTAGGAACCATCGCGCTCGCCGCACTTACACTGACCGGATGTGTCAGCTCGAAGAAATACCAGCGGCTGCAGAGCGAATACACACGCCTCTCGGCCGACTACAACGACCGCCAGCTCGAGCTCGCCCAATGCAAGACCAACGGTGGAAACCTCGACCAGATGCTCGCCGACGAGCGCCGCCGTAACCAGGAACTACGCGACGACTATGCTTCCCTGCAGGCGTCGCTCGACCAGAGCCTGCGGCAAAGCACCCAGGGAAGTGTCAATATTTCAAAACTCGTCGACGAAATCAACGCCTCCAACCGCTACATCAAGCAGCTTGTCGATGCCAAGTCTAAATCCGACTCGCTCAACATGGTGCTCACCAACAACCTTACGCGCTCGCTCAGCCGTGCGGAGATGCAGGATGTAGATGTCAAGGTGCTCAAGGGCGTTGTATACATTTCGCTGGCCGACAATATGCTCTTTAAGTCGGGAAGCTATGAAATCAGCTCCCGCGCCATGGATATACTGAGCAAAATCGCCAGGATAATAAAAGATTACAGCACATACGACGTGCTTGTGGAGGGCAATACCGACAATGTTCCCATCTCGCGGCCCAATATCCGCAACAACTGGGATTTGAGCGCCCTACGCGCCTCATCCGTAGTTCAGGTGCTTCAGAATAAATTCGGCGTGGATCCCAAACGTCTCACCGCCGCCGGCCGCGGCGAGTACAATACAATCGCCACAAACGCCACGCCCGAGGGGCGTCAGCTCAACCGTCGCACACAGATCATAATCACTCCGAACCTCAACCAGTTCATGGAGCTCATCGACAAGGCGCCGGCAACCGACGCTACGACGCCTGCTGCGAAGCCCGCATGAAAGCCGCATTACCGACAGCATACCACCTTTCATCCCGACAGCCGAATTGACATCCCTCAAAAAATAAAACTGAAAAAACTGCGTCGGCTATTGCATAATTGAAACCAAACTCCTATCTTTGCATCGCTTTTGGGAACGCCAGCGGCTTTAGGCCGCAAGAATCAGGCAACCCCCCGCATAGCAATGGAGAGGTGGGTGAGTGGCTGAAACCACCAGTTTGCTAAACTGACGTAGGAGCAATCCTACCACGAGTTCGAATCTCGTCCTCTCCGCCAAAACATTATCCCAATCCCTGTAAGCAGCTCACTTACAGGGATTTCCATTTTAGGGGATTTGCCCGGAAATGCCGCCAAAACGCCCCGAAATGACATAGTCGTGCTACACACATGCTACACGACCGCAGCGGTGGAAACCGTGTAGCAAAAATTTAACTAACTATTTGATATGGCGTGATTTGTCATAGTTTTGTCTGCTCAAAATCTTAAAGTAGTTAATACCTTTGCGGCTACAATCTGCTACACAACACGCAAAGGATAAAATTTAACACTTTAACATATGAGTAAGAGCAATCTTAACATCCGCTTTTACCTGCGCACAAATCACGTCAACAAGGACGGCACATGCGTCATAATGGTGAGAATTACCGTCAATGGCGAGCGCACGGTATTCAGCACAAAGCTGTCTGATTCAAGCCCGAAGACACTGATAGTGACACCTCGCGTTTTGGCACAGGCAAATAGTATTCTTGAGCGCTTGCGTTTCATCGGAAGGTAATATCCTTTCAGCCGGAGGCGGTAATCGTTTTTTTGTCAATATCTGTTTCTATGGCAAGGTTTCAGTCAGGAGTTCGATAGGGGCTTGCCGGGAGTGGGGACGCGGTTGAAGGAGGCGCGGTACTGGAGAGGGGTTAGGTGGGTTTCCTTCCGGAAGATGCGCGAGAAGTAGGAGAAGTCGCTGTAGCCAAGCGAAGCGGCGATGTCTTTCACCGGAAGGGAGGTGGAGGCAAGCTGGAGGCGCGCTCTGAGCATTTTACGTTCCGTAATGTATCGTATGGGTGTTACGCCGACTTCATGGTAGAACATGCGGATGAAATGGTCGCGCGACATATGTGCCGCGTCGGCCAACTGGCTGAGCGCGATGGTTTCTCCAGGATTCCTGTCGATGAAGCGCAAGGCGTTGCGGATCCGCGCGTCGGAGGATTCATAGCGCGGGTGAGCCAGTCGAACGAACCTCGACAGCAACTGGTAGAC
>ULTJ01068889.1_pt1 | contig 15516 bp, 5 predicted proteins | sample 1957491 | NCBI WGS metagenome assembly ULTJ01 (sample SAMEA4835731, study PRJEB28245) | human gut metagenome | biome: gut microbiome; material: fecal sample | place: Denmark | collected 2008 | reverse complement strand
CAAGCCATCAAGGACGGCGGGTTGACAACCAGCCACAGCCTTTCCTTCACGGGTGGTTCCAAGACTTCCACTTATGCCATTTCCGGTGGATATACCGGTCAGGATGGACTTATAGGAGGTTCGGACGTCTCTTATTATAAGAGATATAACTTCCGTGCCAACTCCGAACACAAGATGTGGAACGGATTGGTTACTATAGGCGAGCATGTAGGTTTTGTCTGGAAAGATACGCGTGGCATGAATACCGGTAACATCTGGAACAATAACCTTCGCAGCGCTTTCTCCGCATCCCCTATTATCCCTGTTTATGACGCTGATGGTAACTACAATTCCACAGTCAACTCCGATTGGAATGTAAACGACGGTAACCCTTACGGCAACATGATGATGAACCGCTACAACAATACCAAGAATGCCTCGCTTGATGCCAACGTATATATGCAGATTGAACCTATCAAGAACTTGAGGTTCAAAACTGTATATGGCATCAGTTATGGCGCTTCCGAATATCGTTCTTATACGCCGAAGTATCAGTTCACTCCCCAAACGGCCAACACCGTGAGTAAAGTGAGCCAGAACCATAGCCATGGTCTTACGATGGTGTGGACCAATACCCTCTCGTACGACTTCGATATTGCTGACGAGCATCACATCAATGCCTTGATAGGTAGCGAATTGTCTACATACGACGGTAGCATCACCGAAGGCTCCAATACAGGCCTTATTCCCGGATTTGATGATTGGGAACATGCTTATTTGGCAAATACCAACGGTACGGAGAACAAGACCGTGAAAGGGGCTCCATACGATGCCAACCGCAGCATGTCCTATTTCGCCCGTTTGGGTTGGACGTGGAAAGAACGCTATATGTTGAATGCCACGATGCGTGCCGACGGTTCATCGAAGTTTGCCAAAGGTCATCGTTGGGGATATTTCCCTTCCGTGTCTGCCGGTTGGACTATTTCCGAGGAGAAATTCATGGAGCCCGTGAAGTCTTGGTTCGACTTCCTGAAGTTGCGTGTCAGCTGGGGGCAAGTGGGTAACGCCAACATCAACTGTTACCAATACCTCGCTCCGGTTTCCACCACGAACACCAATTATAATTTCGGTTCCGGTGGCGGTCAGGATGCTTGGGTCACAGGCTCTTACACCAGCCGCCTGGCTAATGAGAAAGTACAGTGGGAAACTTCCGAACAGTATAACGTGGGTATTGACGCCCGTTTCTTGAACGGCCGCCTGGCACTTACGGCCGACGGATATATCAAGAATACCAAGGACTGGTTGGTGCAGGCTCCCGTACTGGCAACGGCAGGTACCAATGGCCCCATCATCAACGGTGGTGATGTGAAGAATAAAGGTGTGGAACTGGGACTTTCCTGGAACGACCGGATTGGAAAAGACTTCACCTATAGCGTAGGCGGTAACTTTGCATACAATCACAACGAAGTGGGAAGCATCCCTACCGAGGACGGCATTATTCACGGTGCCACCAATCAGATATACAGCAACTCGGAAGAGTTTTACCGTGCCGAGAACGGTCATGCCATAGGTTACTTCTGGGGCTTTAAAACAGCCGGTATCTTCCAAAATGCTCAGGAGATAAATGATTGGATTGCTGCCGGAAACGGTGTACTCCAAAGCAATGTGCAACCCGGTGATGTGAAGTATATAGATGTGAACCACGATGGCGCCATCAATGCCGCAGATAAGGTAGATTTAGGTAACGGACTTCCCAAATACACATTCGGCATCAACCTTAGCTTGGGTTATAAAGGTTTCGACCTTAGTCTGAATGCTACCGGTGCCGCAGGTTTCAAGATTGCCCAGTCCTATCGTGACCCCAACTCTTCACAGTCCAACTATAGCCGTCAGATACTGAACCGCTGGACGGGTGAAGGCACCAGTAACCGTATTCCCCGCGTGACTTACGGTGATGTGGGAAACTGGCAGTTCTCCGACCTCTACCTGCAAGATGGTGATTACATCCGCTTGCAAAATATCACTCTGGGTTACGACTTCAAGCGCCTTATCTCTTGGAAAGGCTTGTCTAAATTGCGCCTTTACGTACAGGCCCAAAACCTCTTCACTCTGACCAAGTACGATGGTATGGATCCTGAAATAGGTTCATACAACGGTACGGATGGTAATAAATTGAATTCAGACGGCACCACCAACCAGGCATGGGTATCGGGTGTAGATATGGGTTACTATCCGCATCCTCGTACCTTTATTGTAGGTCTTAATCTTGCGTTTTAAATCATGAAAAAGAAAAGTAGTATGAATACAAAACATATATTAGTAATGAGTGCGCTCGCTGTGTCGGCTTTGGCCTTCACATCGTGTGAAGATTTCTTTGAAACCTCATCCAAAAAGGACTTGAACACAGAAACAGCCTACAGCAATCTGGAATCGGCCGAAATGGCCTTGGTAGGTTGCTACGACGGATGGCAACGTACCATTTCCGATGAGGGCATGGGCATGTATCTGCTGGCGGAATTTGCATCCGAACAAGCCCTGGGCGGTCTTGGCTTCTCCGATGATAAAAATAACAATGTGATTGACCAGTTCAATGCAGGTATCGCTCCTTCTTATAACGATCTCTTTAATCAAGATTGGGTGAACTATTATAAAGCCGTATTCCGCTGCAACCAGCTCATCGCCCAGGAAGAAAACATCAATTGGGGCGGTGATACCAAGGGGCAGGGGCGTGTAATGGGCGAAGCGCGTGCCATTCGTGGTATCCTTTACTTCGACCTGGCCCGTATGTTCGGCGATGTACCTTTACTCACGGCTCCCTCCGAAGAGAATATTCCCCGTTCACCGGCAAGTGATGTTTATAAACTCATCTTTGAAGACTTCAAATACGCCATTGAGCATATCCCTGCCGATGCCTATCCTTTGGAAAATCGCAACAGTAACGATGGCCGCATCACCAAATATGCCGTAGAGGCTTTATTGGCTCGCGCCTACCTTTACTATACGGGCTATTACGGTGCCGAACATCCCTCATGCACCAAGGCGGAAGCTGTGGCTGCCATCAATGATGTGGTAGAAAAAGGCGGTTATGCGCTGGAGAAAAACTATACCGACTTCTGGATGCCTTCCTGTACTACCGATGCTTCAAGCGGCGGCAACTATGGTTGGAAAACGACATACGCCGGTAAGTGGTACGATGGTTCTGCCTGGCAAGCCGGACAGGGTAAACTTTCACAAGAGATTGTACTCAACCTGAAGATGAATACCACCCACGATTACAATGGCAATGGCGATGGAAATACATTCTCTGTCTATCTGGGACCGCGTAACAGGAGTGCTGTAAGCGTATGTATTTCCAGTGGTTGGGGCGCTTGCCCGGTGACTCCCGCTTTTGTGGAGCAGTATAAGAATGACCCCCGTTTCGATGCCTGTGTATGGAGTTGTAAAGATGCCGGTTTCAATGCCGATATTACCGATACATACGAATATACCGGTTACTATACCCGCAAGTATGCGCCGATGTGTTTTGCCGATGGTACACGTCAGGAAGTGGGATTTAAGTTGGGCGAACAGCACCAGAACATCACCTACTATCAAGACTATACCATCATGCGCTATGCCGACGTATTGCTGATGCACTCCGAACTCAATGGTGATGCCTGGGGGTTGAACGAAGTTCATCACCGTGTATACCCTGATGAAACGTTGCCTTACAGCATCGAAAATATCCGTAATGAACGAGCCATTGAACTGGCTTTCGAAGGTGTGCACTATTGGGACTTGATGCGTTATGAGAAAGACGGTGCATACGCCGCACGTGCCATTGCCGCCGCACAGAACGGTGCCAAAGTGATGAGCGGTGGAAACGAGACAACCACCTCATTCTCCGAAACCAATTTCACCTCAAAGAAAGGCCTGATGCAGATACCTAACACACAAATCACCCTTTCGGGCAATGTGATAACTCAAAACCCCGGTTGGTAATTCCGAACATCAGGTTTAGATTGAAAAACATTAAAAACAATAAGATATGAAATTAAATCATTACATATATTCGCTCATTGCCGGCTTGGTGCTGATATTGTCGGCATGTTCGCCCGATGAGTACGACATGGGTAATAAAACATATATATCCGAGGATTTGGTGGAAGGCCTTGCCTACACTGTGACTATCGAAGGAAACCGGGTACACCTCAAATCAAACATTACAGGTTGCACCCCCTTGTGGGTTACTCCCCAGGGGCGTTCTCAGGAGAGCGAACTATCTATCGAATTACCTTTTGCCGGTTCCTATGAGGTGACTTTCGGCGCCGAGACTCCCGGTGGCGTTGTATTTGGCGAACCCCATACATTTAAACTGGCTCAAAACGACTTCTCTTTGCTGGGCGATGAGAAGTGGTTCCTGCTGTCCGATAAAGATTTTAAATCGGGCGATGCCATTCCCGACGCAGAGACGTTGGCTCAAGGTATCAGCAAGAAATGGTATCCTTGCGATGCCAACTATGGCATCGGCCAGTGTTCAGGCCCTATGGTTTTTGTGGCTCCATACGACCCGGATGGTGATGGCGCCGGTTTTACTGAAACGGAAAAGGAGGAAGCGGTTTATAAAGGCGATTTCATTTTCGGAACAGGTAACTGGAAACCTAATTGGGACCCGGGCTTTCAAAGTTTCATTGTACTTGCCAATGATCCCTACATGGCATCATATATGACTTTTAGCATGGATGCGGCCAATGGTTGCGTGGCTACGATGTATCGCGGTGAGGGCGGTGATAAAACTGCAAGTACAGGTACAAATATGGCAGGTAAGTTTAATATGAACCTCAGCGAGAAGACCAAACCGACTATTACATTTACCGATTGCTACGCCATGCATCCTTTGAGTTTCGATGCTACTTGTTCCAACTATACGCAAGATATTCAGATTGCAGAACTCACTCCATACATATTGCAGCTGGTTACCAGACGTACCAACTCCGAAGGAAACTGGTATCTTGTGTGGAACTTCGTGTCCGAGGAGGTTATTCAGACCAATGGCGAGTGTATTCCTAAGGAAGAAAGCGGACAGATAGAGAAGGTGGCTCCTGTGCTTCCCGAGTTTGATAATCTTCTCACCAATCTTTTCACTACCGAAATCAACGGTGTGACATACGTGGGCAACCAGATGACATTCAACGTAGATACTGAAGCGCCTTACGACTGGTTATGGTGGAACGGCTCCCCCAACGCGCAGAAGTGGGAAAGCGTTACAGGTGGTAAGTATAACAACTCATGGGCACCTGCTGCCGGTGATGAAGTGGCGGACTTTGAACTCATTTTGAGCAAAGCTTCCGATGGAACTTACAACTATGAATCAGGTGAAACCAGTGGTAAGGTAACGGTTGCTGATGGTGTGATGACCTTTGACAAAGACATCACCATTCTTACCGCATCAAGCGAACAGCGCACCGTTGCTGTTACAGATAAGGCCTTTACGATACTTGGCATTGAAGCTGCCGAAAAACTGGTAATCGGTGTTCCCGAATCTGTAGACGAGAATGGTGTGGTGAACTCTTATCTTGTAGCCAATCTCCTTTATAAGAAGATAAGTACCGGTCCTGTAGGCCCCACCGTGGTAGGTATCGATAACTCCCTTTTCGGTCAGGAAGGTATCACTTGGCTGGAAAACGGATGTATTCGTCTTGCTTTCCATCACTATGGTGAGGAGGGTAAAGGTCTTTTCAAGGATGCCGCTTCCGTAAAGTTGAAGAAAAACCAGACCATCAGCGTAACCTTTAAGATTAATGGTGGGATAACTTGGACAAAGACCCCGAAGTGCGCACTGATTGACAATAACATCAAAACCACTTGGGAACCCGCATGTTTCGACCTTGAAGATGCTGTAACCGTCAATACTACAGGTGAAACGACCGTAACCCTGACTAATCCCCCCGGAGCTACCGTAACCTTTGTCCCTACTTGTCTCGACCTTTCCATTCAATATGCCGATTACGGTGTTGCCGATGTGCTGAACGGTGACGGTAACCCCGATTGGAGTACCGTTGGATTAGAGATTGTATCTTGCACCATTCAATAAATAACAGTATATAAAAATGAAAAACAAAATATTATTCGGAATAATGGCTCTCGTCATAAGTGTGTTTGTGACGGGATGCAGTGATGAGGACGATTATGCCATCAACAAACAGCCGTTGCTCACCGACAGTTCGGTGGTGACGGGTTCGTCGGATGTGACTGCCACTTCGGCTACCCTGCATGGAACCGTATCGGGGCTTGAAGGCCAGTCTTCCAATGCTTACGTCACCGGATTTAACTACGGTGATCCAGCCGATGCGCTCACGGAAAAAGTTACCGCTACAGGCGGTGAGGAATTTTCCGCAACAATAGCAGGTAGCGTAAACCAAACCTTCTATTATCAAGCATACGTTACCCTGCAAGGCAAAGTGACTTATAAAGGTGAGGTGAAAAGCCTTGTACTCACCAACGCCCGTGCCGTCACCGGTGATTTCAGCAATGTAGGTGCCGTTAAAGCCACTTTGGCGGGCTCGCTCGCCGATTTCCCCGCTGATGCAGAATGCGGAATCATGGTGTCGGGAGTAGAAGGTACGGAAAATGTACGTGCAGGTGTGCGTATTGCCACCGATGCCAAGGATAGTTATACGGTGAATGTGGAAGGATTGGTTCCCAACACTACTTATCATTATGTGGCTTACCTCGACCTTGGCGCCGGTGTGGTATATGGTGAAGAAAAGTCTTTCACTACCACGGCTCATACCTTCGACCTTGATAACGACTTGGTAGACCTTGGCCTTTCCACCAAATGGGCAAAGTACAATGTAGGTGCCACCTCTGAAACAGAAATCGGCGGTTTGTTCGGTTTCGGCGATATGACCGGTTTCAATACCAGTCTCGATCCCGCAGACTATGCTTCTGCCGATATTTATAAAACGGTCAATGATATTGCCAATAAAGCATTCGAGGGAAAAGTAACCATGCCCACCATCGCTGAGTTTGAAGAACTCTTTACACTTTGTACAAAAGAATGGATTGAGGTGGATGGTGTTGCCGGATATAAATTTACCGGTCCCAATGGAAACTCAATCTTTATGCCTGCCGCAGGTTCACGCACACAAGACGCCATCACCGGACTTGGTTTAGAAGGTCGTTACCTTTCCGGTTCGGTCAATGTCTCCGATAATCGTTTTGCAATGAGCTATCAATTCAATAGTGCTATGGCTACCCGTGCTACTGTTCCTGTTTATCAGGCGTTGTCAGTTCGTCCGGTATCTACTGCCAAAAATGTTCCGTTCAAGAAAGAATTGCTTTATAAAACTTGGGAAATCGATTTGAAGAGTGATGGTTCTTATGTCACTTTCCATGGACCTTCTTACTTCTATGGTTTGGATGATTGCTGGAGTACTGTTTCCAATGGAGAGCCTGTTATAGGCGATTCTTGGTCTTGGGATGCAGACTATGCCGGAAATACTTGGATTGTTGGTGGAAGTCCCGACAACTGTCAAGGCTCTATGACTTTCTCGGCAGATGGCAAAGTAAAAGTTGTTTCGGCAAATGGCGCTGAAACTACAGGCTCGTTTACTATTGATGAGATGAATAGAACTATTACATTGGACGTTGATATCCTGGCTCCGACTAACTTTATTCCTGATTTTGTGAATGATAAAAAAACAAATATCAAGATTTTATCTTTGACAGGGTCATCCATGCAGCTGGCTGTTGTACGTACTGACCCTTCACAAAGTCCGTGTCTGCTCAGTATCAACTATATACCGCAGTTGGAAAAGTATGGCTATACGGTGAAACTGACTTGCTATGGCGATGGACCGACGGACGAGGATGGAGCTTGGGATTCGGCTGAAATGATTATTCCCGGTGGTGAAGCAGGTTTGGGTACCTATACATTAAAATTTAACGCTAAAGCGCCTCGAACCAATGGTAAGGTATACGTGCTTGATATAGAGGGCTATTCCGGTGCTTACCCTGATGCTTTGGTACGTGTGGATGCCATTAAGGCCGATGGCAAAGAAGTGAAATTTGATGCCAACAAGTTCTTCTATGGTAATATTGAGGGCGAGGGAAAAGGTAATAACTACCGTATCGAGATGGCGAATATCTGGGGTTGTGGCCACAACGACAGTTGGGATGGTTTGAAAGACACTCCGTTCCGTGAAGGTGGCGGTGAAACGACCAATGAGACGGCTTTGGCTTTCAACTCTACTTTTGAGGTGACCTTTACTGTCGTTTCCATCACCGGTAATGGCACAGGTATATATACACCCAACCTTGTTACCGTCAATCCGGATTGGGGGAGTGACTGGGGATTTAACCAAGGTGCTACATTCGAAGTGAAGTATGATAATTTCCAGTATTCGATTGTCAATTCTTCATTCGATATTAAGTATGAATCTACGAGCTATGCAGCAGGTTCTATTATGACCTTCATTGAGGTGAAGGACATATATCGTTATTTCCCGGGAATGAATGCGACCTTGGATAACTTCTATCTGGATGGAGTAGAGAAAACCGGTTTCGATGTGACGAAAGTACTTAATTCCAGTGAAGTTAAACCGCAAGAAAACACATATTCCTATCGTCTTGAGCTTTGGAATTGTTATGGAGCGACGAAAAATGCCGGTTGTGCTTTTGGTACACCCGTGGGAGATGTTATCAAGGAACTTGGTTTCAGTAGTTCTATGGAACTGAAATTCACATTCCACAATTTGTTTGCTGTTCCCGAATGGTAATTGAGATACAGGTTTAATAAAAAGCCCGAAGTGAATAACATTTCGGGCTTTTTGGTTGTATAAATGGGAATTTAGGGGCGTGTATTCATAGAAAGGGACGAACACGGAGACGCAGAGACACAGAGGTAAAAAGATAAAGGAGGAAAAGAAAAGAGACTGGGAGTTGGCGACTACGTCGCGGAAATACCCTGTTTCCCACGACTCCTTTTATCTCTCGCGAATTTATTCGCATTAATCTCTTTCATCTCCAAATATCTCCCTAAAAGATTAAACTCTGTGTCTCTGCGTCTCTGTGTTAGTCACTAAAATATAAATTATCATTTAATAATGATGTCTCACTTATCCATTGGCTAATAATTATAAAGAACTACTTTGGGAAAGTAACTGCATTCCGATTATTTTAAGTATGGCTTAGATGCATTATTCGAATTATATCGTATCTTTGCAGTGCATTCTATCATAGCATACCGGCAGGGAAACCTGCCTTTTTGATGCGGCAGGCATTTTTATGCCTGTTTAGCTCATTCTATATGGCGGTTTCGTACCCCCATGTAGAGTGTTAATGCACCTACTGCCGGTATGCTGGTGGAATGCAATGGGACAGGCGAAACCGCTTTTTTATTTCTATAAAAACCGCTTTCACGTCCTTCTCATTGAACTTTATTTATTCACCTATTCAAATTTAATGCTTATGAAAGCTATTTTGAACACCGAACAGGTTCGCCCGGGGGACGAAACCATGTTTATGCATGCCGCCTTTATTTCCGAAGAGGAAATGATGAATTTTTATCTGATACTCAATCGGTTTGTCAATCAATCAACTTATTTCATGGAACGGCCACCACTCGAAAGATTGGAGAATCTACGCCTGACACTTGGTAAATTCCAACGTTTTACCAACCTTTTCAGCACTTACCAATCTATGGGGATAAAGCCGCTCATCGAGGGATTTGGTTTGTATATGATGCAACAAAACATCAGTAATAGGGAACGCAAGCTCGCTGCCGAACATGTAGCTTACCAGATGAGGTTTCTGCTTGGTGTGGCGAAAGACATTGAACAAGTAAGTACACTCTCTCATATAATTGCTTCGCATATCCAGAATGTAAAGTACCTTTTGGAAAAGTTGGGACAGAAAGAGGAGTCAGAGTTAGATTGAAAATCTTCATACTCAGACAAGGGGATTGATAAATCCCCTTGAACGGTAAATCTCTTTGAACGGGTAATTTACTTTTTCACCACAGAGGACACGGAGGTCACAGAGGCTTTAATTTTTCAGCCGCTTTGTTTTTCTTAAATAGCAGCAACTCTATCTGTCATCTAAGGGAGCCTGTCGAAGGATCTCCTCCCTTTTATATATCAAGAGAGTAGATGCTTCGACTTCGCTCAGCATGACGGGTAGTAGCAGAGTAAAAAATCCGCGTCATCCGCGTCTGAAAGATTTAAAACCTCTGTGACCTCCGTGTCCTCTGTGGTGAAAGAAAATTTATCATTTAATGATGATGTCCCACTCATCCATTGACTAATAATTACAAAGAAATTCTACGTATACTATTCTATTTTAAGTTTCTTGTTCATGGGCGGTTTCTTCCTCTTCGGAAGAGTTACTATCTCCTTTCCGGTAAGCTTGTGGAGTGACGTGGTATCTCTCCTTGAAACATTTGCTGAAATACTTGGGAACATTGAAACCTACCTGGTCGGATATCTCCGCGATATTCAGTTCCATGTTGTTTTTCAGTAAGAATGCCGCACGCTTCAGGCGGAGCGTCATAATGAAATCGGCAGGCGTCTGTCCGGTAATGGCTTTCAGCTTGGAGAATAGCTTCGTACGTGAAATACTCATTTGCGTAGCCAGCATATCTACATTGAATTCTCCATTCTCCATTTCCTTCCCGATAATCTCCATCACTCTGTCCATGAACTTCTTATCCATCACATTATTGGTCAGGATTTGTACGTTTTCCTGTGGCAGCTTGCTGAACTTCTCTTGCAGCATAATCCGGTTATTCACCAGGTTGTTGCAGCGGGACAACAGAATGTTGATGTTGAATGGTTTGGTGATATAATCATCCGCTCCCATTTTCAACCCTTCCAGATTGTGCTCTATGGCAGTCTTTGCCGTCAACAGGACTACGGGGATATGGCAGGTTTCAAAGTCGGTTTTAATGGTCTGGCAAAGTTCCGTGCCCGACATCTGCGGCATAATGATATCACTGAGCACGATGCTGGGATTTTCCGAACGTACTTTCTCCAAACCTTCCTTGCCGTTGGAGGCGGTAATGACGGTATAGAATTCTTCGAATATTTTGGCTAACATTTCTTTTAATGCGTCATTGTCTTCCACAATAAGGATTTTATATTTTCCTTCCTTTAGCCGGGTGTCATTGTTCAAAGTCTCTTGTTCCGACAGTAGAGATTGTTGGAAATCGGCGCTCAACTCATTGGCTTCATCAGATGAAAAAGCATCTTTCGTTTCGCTAATCTGTTCAGGAGTGAAGTGCTCGTTTCCGGTTTTCAGGTGAATGCAGAAGGTAGTGCCTTCTCCCAGTTCACTGGACACTTCAATGCTTCCATGATGTAGTTCCACTATACCTTTGGAGAGCGAAAGCCCGATGCCGGTGCCCACATAGAACAGAGAATCCATTTGTTCCGTTTGATAGAAACGGGTAAAGATGTTATTGATATCCTTGGCGGCTATTCCCGAACCATTGTCCGTCACGTCAATCAGAACCTCCTGATTTCTTTTGCGGATGGAGATGGAAATTATTCCGCCCGATTTTGTGTGTTTAAAAGCGTTGGAGATAAGATTGTTTATCACTTTCTGCATCTGCTTGGCATCGTACCACAAGCTGATATTGTCACTGCTCTTTTCGAAGTTGAAAGTAATCTGCCGCTGTACAGCATATTCCTGAAAGAGCAGATAATGCTCATACACGAAGTCCACAATGTTGTGCTTGCTCACCTTGATAGTCATGTAGCCCTGTTCCTGCTTGCGGAAGTCGAGTAGTTCGGTGATAAGTTCCCTCAACTGCAAGCAGCTCTTATATACACCCAGTATTTTGTTGTAGACATTGGGAGCGAAGGAACGCACTTGCAGCAACATTTCCATTTGTCCGATGATGAGTGTCAGGGGAGTGCGGAACTCATGTGAAATGTTGGTGAAGAAACGTAATTTGGCTTGATTGAGTTTTTCGATATCCTCGGCATGCTTCTTTTCATACTTCAGTGATTCTTGCAGCCTGATGCGGCGATAATAGGTACGCACCAAGTAATATATGATACCTGCGATACATATAAAATATAGCAAATATGCCCAGATAGTACGGTAGAAAGGTGGTAAAATCTCTATTTGCAATCTGCTTGGCGGAATAAGTTTTTCATCCACATCTTTGGCTCTTACGACCAGTGTGTATTTGCCGGGATTCAAGTTGGTGTAAGTGATGGCATTCTGTTCCAGCTTGTTCCATGTCTTGGAGAAGCCTTCCAGCCGGTATACTATTTCGTCTTTATTGAAAGGTATATAGTCGGTGGTGGTATATTCAATGCTGAATATATTCTGGTTGGATTTGAGGGTGATTTTGGGAGAATAAGTTATGTCCCTTGTCAGTATGCTGTCTTTATCTCCTACATTGATGTCCTCTCCGTTCACGATGAGCCGGAATGGATATATGCGGTAAGAACGCGGCGCTTCTCCAAGTTCTTTTTCAAAGAAAGAAATGATTCCGGTGGTTCCACCAATGAATATTTCTCCTTTACTGTTTTTATAAAGCGCGTTCTCATTGATGCAGCTCAGGGGTAGTTCCTCGTAATTCTTGAACTTCTTTTGTTGGTAGTCTAATATGGAAAAACCTTTGTCGGTGGTCACAAGCAGCCTGTTTGGCGACAGTTCGCAAATATTGTAGATAATGTTGCTTGCCAAACCGTTTTTACTCATATCGAAGTTTTCAAAATCATCCGTTTCCCTGCGGTATAAGTCCAGCCCGTTCTCATTGGTACAGAACCACAGCCTGTGTTGACTGTCTTCATAGATGGAATTGATGCTGTTACTGCTGATGCTGTGTTCACTGGCGCTTTTATACTTGTAGATTGATAACTTCTGGGTATCAAAGTCGTAGGCGCACGCTCCGTTGTTGTTATTGGCTATCCACAGAATGCCTTCATGGTCCAGCGTCAGTCCAAAGGTAGACATGGTATAACTCTGCGCCACTTCGTCGTGGAAGAGCGGTTTGCATACTCCGGTTTCAGGATTGAACAGTCCGACACCGTTACCGGTTGCCAATATCAATTGCCCTTTATAAGGCAAAATGTCTTCAATGAGGTTGGATGGGATGGATGTTTTATCACCCCTCTTATATTTATAACTGGTGAAACGACCGGTTTTTAAATCCAACTTGTTAAGCCCTTCCAGATGGATGCCGGTCCACACCACCTTTTGGATGGAGTCATAGTAAATGGCTCTTACATTTCCTTGCGTAAAGTTGTTTGGCGTATTCTTGTCTACATACCATTGATAGGTTTGGGTGTCCGGGTTATATTTATTAATTCCTCCCTTCTCCGTGCCTATCCATAGATTACCTTCGTTGTCTTCGGTCATACGCTTGACGATAGGAGAACTCAGTCCCTCTTTTTCTTTGGTAGAAGCTTGGTATTCCCGGTAAATCTGTTTTTGCGGATTGAAATAATTAATACCCCCGGAGTACGTTCCCACCCAAATGGTTCCTTGTAAATCGCAATGCAATCCCCAGATGGAAGAGTTGCTCAGGCTTTTGCTGTTTTCTTGTTTGACGTAACGGGTGAATTTTCCGGTTTGCCTGTCATACTTGTTGAGTCCGTTGAAAGTGCCTATCCATATATTACCTTGTTGGTCTTCGCAACACCTGTGCGCATAGTTGGAACTGATAGTGGTGGGGTCATCCGCTTTGTATAGGAAGTTGCTGATTTGTTTGCCTTGCATGCAATACACTCCATGTCCCGAATTGGCGGTTATCCAGTAGCAGCCCGAAGAATCTCTGATGATATCGGAAATATTTCCTTCTTTGATGGGCTGGGTAAGTTCCTTTTGTGGGTCCAGTATATACAGCCCTTTGGTAGTTCCTATGAAGACGGAGTCGTTGTATACATACAATCTTTGGATAACGCTGTTGCTGTGAGGCATCTTATAAAACAAATCAAATTTAGCTCCATCGTATTTGAATATCTGGTTTGAAGTGGCGGCATACAGATGTTCCGAAAAGAATTCCGCCCGTATGCTTTTCTTTATGATAGGGGTAAATTGGCCTTTTTCTATGTCGTATGCTGAAATACCCCTGTTGGTCATAATGTAAACGTGCCCGTTCCGGTCGCCTGTGATGTGGTAGATGTCATTGTAGAGGATACTGTTAGGGTTGTTTTTCTCTTTTTGATAAATTTTGAAATCTTTTCCGTTATACAAACTGACCCCGTTGCGCGTACCGAACCACATAAATCCCCGTTCGTCCTGATAGATGGAAATAATGGAATTGTGTGATAATCCATCATCGGTAGTCAAATGCCGGAAAGATATGCTTTGTGCGCTGCATGCCAGTATGCGTATACATAGGAGGCAGCAGATTAAAAGGATTCTGTTCTTCATAATCTTTAGGTATAGTAATCAGTATATTAAGATTTGCAAATATAGTTTTTTTGTCGTGAAGGGAAAGTCACGATAGCCTATAGTTAAGTAGGTTTTTGTCCTTTTTATATGTCATTTTTGTACATTCCGCCTGTTCGGGTGTGTTTTGTATGTTTAGAATTCCCTTCGTGTATAGATATCACCCCTTCCGTGTCGTCTCATTCTTTATTTTTGTTCGGTAAAGTTAGCAAATTAATGGAAAACCGGTTGTTTATGGGAAATAATATTTTAACTCGCACCTGTATCGGTCTTTTCATCTTCTCTGTGGTTGCTTGCGGGGGGACTAAAGGACATAAAAATTTTCTTTCGGTAAACATAGAGCATGCCGCAGCCCAATATGGCTTGCAGATAGATGCTCTTGAAAAGAATGATAAAATCCTGATACCCCGTACGGTGAACTCCAAGGGGGATATGGTTTATGCCCACAGGGGCTGGGATTGGACCCTGGGCTTCTTCCCCGGAAGCCTTTGGCATTTGTATAATCTCACCAAGGATGAATATTGGAAACAGAAAGCAGAGAAATTTACGGAATATCTGCGTAAGGAACAATATAATACTTCCCATCACGATATCGGTTTTATAATAGGTTGCAGTTTCCTCAACGGCATTCGCATGGGAGGTGAAGAAGGATATAAACCGGTCGTGGTGCAGGCTGCCAAATCTCTGTCTACCCGTTTCCACCCAGGTGCCGGTATCATCCAATCGTGGAATGCCGATAAGGGACGTCCGTTGCAGATGGGGTGGAAATGTCCGGTGATTATTGATAATTTGATGAATTTGGAGCTTCTGTTTGAGGCTACCCGCATATCCGGCGACTCCGCCTATTATGACATAGCCGTTTCACACGCCGATAAAACTTTGAGGAACCATTTCCATGAGGATGGAAGTTCCTATCATGTAGTAGATTATGACCCTGAAACGAGGGAAGTGCTTAAACGATGTACGGCGCAAGGATATTCCGATGAGTCGGCATGGGCGCGGGGGCAGGCTTGGGCTATCTATGGCTATACGATGTGTTATCGGTACACACACCGCCCGGCATATTTAAACCAAGCGAAGAAAGTATACGAGTTTATATTCACCCATTCAAATCTTCCCGAAGACCTGATTCCTTACTGGGATTTCGAT
>ULTJ01046858.1_pt1 | contig 15532 bp, 9 predicted proteins | sample 1957491 | NCBI WGS metagenome assembly ULTJ01 (sample SAMEA4835731, study PRJEB28245) | human gut metagenome | biome: gut microbiome; material: fecal sample | place: Denmark | collected 2008 | reverse complement strand
CTTTCCGTGCCCGTATGAGGGTAGGGAAGAGACTCTTACGACGCCCGATGAGCCGTGTCTCATGCGTCGGGAACCATTTTACGGGCTTCCGCTTTTCTCTTTCGCGATTTTCCGTTGTCAAAATTTTTTACTGCGGGAATGCATAAATATGCATGTATGTGTGTGGCGGAAAGACTGCGGAAGGGGGATTTGCCTGTATTAAAAACCGCTTTTCAGCGACATGTCATCATCTCCCCCTCAATAAAGCCACAATGCGCCAGCCAGTAGAGACGCAAAATCTTGCGTCTCCCGATCACCCCATCGCCAACCTTTATGCACAATAATATGCTGATGATAAATGCACTTCTCCCCCGTGAGACGCAAAATCTTGCGTCTCTACTTTCGCTGTCCGGTGATATGAAATCATCTCCCTTGCTATAGAATCACAATGCGCCAGCCAGTAGAGACGCAAAATCTTGCGTCTCCCGATCAACCCATCGCCAACCTTTATGCACTATGATATGCTGATGATAAATGCATTCCTTTCTCGTGAGACGCAAGATTTTGCGTCTCTACTTTCGCAGCACGGCAATATGAAATCATCACCCTTGCTATAAATAACAATGGCGTCCGCCAGTAGAGACGCAAAATCTTGCGTCTCACGACCAACCCATCGCCAATCTTTATGCACTATAATATGCTGATGATAAATGCGTTCTTCCCTCGTGAGACGCAAGATTTTGCGTCGCTACTTTGTGCGGGCGGAGATCCTACCTGAACAGGTGAATACACCTCCGACATTGCTTTTTTGCCTCATTATCGTCTCCTCAACCCCATTGCTCATTGTCGCTGTCATGTTGTAAAACGTTTTCTACTGATGCTGTCTGTAATATCATACATAAAAGCTCCTACCGACTTGTCTGACGGCAGCGGCTGGTGCGGATGGAACATAACGGTTTGTCGGCGAATGGAAAAATAAATGAGGAGCCGTGTTTCGCCAAACATGACTCCTCATAAGATTATTAACCTAACGAAGCTTATTATTCACGTATCTTCACAGACACACATTTATATAGAATGTTTACCACTATATGGTCGCAAAGTTAACACGTCTGCATGGATTTATACAATACGTATTTTGCATATGATGATTCTATCCTGATTATTGATGTCAAACGTGTTCTTAAATTGTTCCGTGTCTTTCACACACATAATAATAACAACAAAGGTACAGGAAATACTAAAAATATAATGTTAAAAGATACAAAAACACTGTATATTTTTTGAATTTCGCAGGCTGACATGAACTATGTCATAATCTGTACGACATATTGATGTCAGCCTGCGGATGTTTTCGTGATAAGTACTATTGTATTTTCTGTTCTTTCACGTTGAATCCCGACAGTTCTATGAAGGCGTTTCCGTCTCTTGCGTCGGCAGCGTTCCAGCTCACGTCAACGGTGCGGCTCTCGCCCGGCATGAGGTGGAAGTAGTTGTCGGAGTAGCTCACCGGCAGAATCTGTCCGCCGTCCACTGCCTTCAGGTTGAGCCTTATCATCATAGCCGGAATGTCCGACGTGTTTGTCACGGTCACTGTGGAGTGTGTCCCCATGGTCTTTACCGATGTCCGGAGAGCGGTCTGCGGCAGTGTGTTCAGCTCCTGAAGGTTGCCCTCATCGTTGGATGCCACGTAGAAGTTGTGCGACAGTGTGCGTCCCTCCGCGTCGTTGAGCCACAGGCGTATGAAGTATACGTTGCCGCCGTTGAGGCTCACCTTGTCGTCCACATGCAGTCCCTCGGGCACTACGGTGGAGTCGTCGTCGCTGCTGACTGTCGCCTGCATGGTTTTTACAGTGCGTCCCCTGACGTCGGTAATCTCCACTTTGGCGGTCAGTCCGGTGCGGTTGCCTGCGCACAGGTTCACCACTTCCACGTTGCGGGTCGATGCGTTCCACTGTATGTGGAGCGGCTCGCACGCCTTCTTGCATCCGAAGAAGGCAGCCGTAGGTTCGAAATAATAGTCGTAGCACTGCCATGTCATGCTCGGCCAGCAGGCGTGACTCATCCATATGAGGAGCCCCTGCCGGTCGCGGCTTCCCGACTCATACATCGCCCGGTAGCCGTCGTAGTTCTGCCATTGAGCCAGCTTTGTGAACGCGGCGGCGTTGTCCGGCTTGCCGAAAGCCTTCTCTATTATGGCGTTGAACGTCGCTCCCCGCTGTGCGCCCTGCATGCAGTAGTCGTGCTGTCCCCACTCGTCGCCCTGGGGCCACAGTGCCTCCGGCCGCAGCGTGCGTGCCAGTCCCTCGTATGTCATCACGTTAGGCATGCCCCGCTCAGAGTGCAGTTTGCCCGTCTGACGGTCGAAGTATTCCTTCGGAGGCAGTGCCCAGTAAGGACCGTGACCGCTCACTCCGTCGTCGGCGGAGCTTGAGATGTATCCCAGTCCGGGGTGTAGCGTCTTCACAAAGTGGCGCAGCCGTCTGTCGATAGACTCGGGCGGATATCCCTCGTTTCTGCCGCAGTAGATGCCGATTGACGGATGGTTGCGTATGCGTTTCACGTAGTCGTCGGCGTTGCTCAGGAACATGTGCTCGTCGAGAGGGTCGGGACCGTCAGCCGGGTTGGCGAGCCAGAAGTCCTGCCACACCATTATGCCGTATCTGTCACAGGCTTCGTAGAACTCCTCGTCGCCTGTCTGTCCCACCCAGTTGCGTATCATGTTGAAGTTCATGTCGCGGTGGTTTCTCACCGCAATGTCATATTCGCGTCCGCGGTAGCACAGGTTGTTCTCGCTGAATCCCCAGTTGCCGCCCAGCGGTATGAACCGTCTGCCGTTGATGTATATCTTCAGCTGCGTGTCCATGTCCTTGTAGTCCATCTGGCGTATGCCCGCCTTGAAGGTCACGGAGTCTGACGTTCCCCTCTCCGTAACGAACTCGAAGCCCGCGTCATAGAGGTAAGGCGTGCCGTATCCGTTGGGCCACCACAGGTTCATGCGGCGGTTGCGCAGCTCCGGAAACTCCTCCGGCAGGAAGGCTATCTCCTGCACCGCGTATGTGGGGAGCACCACGCGCTTCTCTATCTTCAGCCCTCCTATCCATCCGCGCAGTGTTCCGCTGACGCTGTAAGGCATGTGGTTGGTCAGTATGACAGACGGTGTGATGGTGGCTGCGGTGTCGGGCAGTGCCAGCTCGGAGGTTATCAGAGGGTCGCGCATGGTCACCGCTCCGGAGGCGGAGAGCCACACGTCGTTCCATATACCTATGTTCCTGCCGCGTATTGTCGATATCCAGTCCCATCCGATGGTGGCGTGGAACGTCGGGTTGTCGTATCCCAGAAGACCTCCGTTGAAGTCGGTGTCCTTGCGGTATTTCTCTTTCACCGCTCCCGGATGGGCGTTCTTGATTATCCTCACGGCGAGCACGTTGCGTCCGTCGCGCAGCAGCGGTGTGATGTCGGAGTGTCCGCGCATGAACGCTCCGTCTATTCTTGCCGCCTGCCTGCCGTTGATGAATACGTCGGCTTTCCAGTTTATGCCGTCGAGATTGAGCATCACGCGCTTGCCTTTCATGTGTTGCGGCAGGTCGAACTCGGTGCGGTACCAGAAGTCGGAGTTGAAGAACGACTCGGAAATCTGCATCAGATTGTCGGCGTAATTGGGATTGGGGAGAGCTCCTATGTTCACGTAGCTCATCAGAACCGTTGCGGGCACGGTGGCTACAGCCCACGAGCTGGCGTCGTATCCGGTGGAAGATATGGCGCGCCCGTCGCCCTTCACCTCCGAGGCACGCTGTATGCGCCAGTCTCCTCCGTTGAGAGAGAAGCGGCTGTCGCCGCCCCCTTTCACGGGCTGGGGCTTCGCTGTGAGTCCTCCGCGACCCATCACCTCAAGCTCGCTGAGCACATACGGGGCGGCTGTGGCTCCCTTGAGCATCAGCACCCGCACATATCTGCCCTTGCCTCCGGGACACGCCACCTCGTCGGTCTTGCCGTTGCCGGCAGGCAGCTGCGCCACGGTCTTCCAGTTGCGTGCGTCGTCCGACGACTCTATGCGTCCGCTGCGCGCCTTGTTTATCCAGTGAAGCCTCACCTTGTCGAACTCGCACTGTGTGCCGAGGTCCACGTAAACCCATTGCGTCCCGGCTTTCGCGCTCATCCACGCGCTGCCGAACTGCGATGACGGCAGCACGTCGGTGACAGCCCGGTCGCCGTCGAAGAACTTTATCTCCGTCACGGTCCAGTGCACTGCTCCGGGCATGGAGAGCTCCACCTTCAGGTTGTCGAAGCTCACGTCGCCCGTTCCCAGGTCTATCACCGCCTCGATGTTGCGTGTCGGGAGCATCGGACCCTCGTCGGTGTTCTTGTTCGGGTCGCTGTGCGCCTTGCTCTTCGACGCCTTTCCCGGCAGTCCTTTGCCGGTGAGCTTTCCGAGTGTCCGCCGTGCCGCGCCTTTCTTTCCGCCGGTCAGCGAGCTTACGGTGATGGCGTATCCGCCCTTTGACCGCTCGCTGTAAGCCATGCTGCATACTATCTTCACACGGTTAGCACTCACCTTCATGTTGTGCCACCGGTAGCTGATGAAAGCCTTCTCGCCCATCAGGATGTTGCGCGTGTACTCGCCTCCGTCTATCGCCCACTCCCTCTCACGTCGCGGAAGCGTTCCGCTGTTGGTCTCCGCCGTGAGGTAGGGCGGCTGCGTCTTGTGCACGATGCCGTCGGTGACGAGCTGCGCCGTGAGGTTGTAGTCGTGCGAGGACGAGGCGTAAGCCATGCGCCGCAGTGCGATGTTGCGGTAGGAGTTGTCGGCAGTGAGCATCGGTGCGAAGCTCTCTCCGGGCGCGCCGGGATATATGCCGACAGGCGCGTTCCTGCCGTCGTCGAAGCTTGATAGCATCAGTGACAGCGACATGATGGCTGCCAGATGCGCTGGTTGTCTGTATTTCATATTTTTGTATAGATGTTTTGTCTTTCTGTATCCGTCCCTTGTGTCACAGATTTCCGGTAATGTGGTCTCGATGGCTGTGCACTGTCATGTGGCGGGCATGCCTCGCGCAGAGGAGGACAGCCATGCGTTCGTGACCTTAAATTTACGCCTTTATTTGTCAGAATGACAGACTGTGTAACATTAATTTACGTGAATTAACATTAATTCAATACTGTCTTGCGCCTCTGTCCATGTTTTTTCATAAAACAGGCTGCGCTCGGCAATTTGATAGCAAGCTCTCATTGCGCTCACTGGCACTGTTTTTATATAAAACAGGCTGCGCTCGGCAATTTGATAGCAAGCTCTCATTGCGCTCACTGGCACTGTTTTTATATAAAACAGGCTGCGCTCGGCAATCAGAGAGCAAGCTCTCATTGCGCTCGTTGGCACTGTTTTTTAATAAAAGAGACGGCATTCTTCGGATATTACATAGGTACTCATCACGTCGTATGTCCGGACGCTTCGTGACAGCGGTTTTCACGTGTTTGTGTAACAGCTTGAGCCACAACGGTTTGCGAAACGGGCTTTTCGGGCTTGCGAAAGAGGCTTTTCCGCATCATGAAAGAGCCTCTTCCGCAGTCTCAAAGAGGCTCTTTCGCAAACCCGAAAAGCCCGTTTCGCCAAACTGTTGTGGCACAGCGTGTTACGGAGAGGAACTGAAGCGGCTCGTGACCTACGTCTGACGAGCTTTTCCATAGTGCTGTGCGGGATGTGCGGAGGGACTGCCTTCCGCCGTGCCGGGGACTCGGGACACATGCTGCGGAGTGCGTGAAAAATGATAAAATGGACCGGATACATTTCAATTATAAGTTTTTTTATATTATTTTTGTACTGATATTACGAAACAGTCTTATGATTGGTACAATCTGTTACTGAAACAAACAACAAACAATAAAATGGATTATGAGAATGTGCAGGCTATTATTCTTGTCTGCCGCGCTGGCTTTCGGATGCGTGTCCGTGGCTGATGCGGCTGACGTAAAAATCAAGATTACAAAGAAGTACATCAATTTCCCTGTATCCCACAAGTCTGACCGGAAGACCATGGAGATGTCGGTAAAGGGCGGAGAGACATGCCGCTTCGTCATACGTCTTGCCGAGGGAGAGCCCGACTACTGGACGTTCCGCGACGTGAGCGCGCTGAAGGGCAAGACCGTCACGCTGACCTACGACGGCAGCGGGGAGGCTCTCGCAAAGGTTTATCAGGACGACCGCATAGCGGGAGGGGAGAATATGTATAAGGAGAAATACCGTCCGCAATATCATTTCACGACGAGACGCGGATGGATAAACGACCCCAACGGACTCATTTATTATAAAGGCAAGTATCATCTGTTCTACCAGCACAACCCGTTTGAGCGCGAATGGGAGAACATGCATTGGGCGCACGCCGTGAGCACCGACCTCGTGCATTGGCGAGAGATGCCTCTGGCGCTCCATCCCGACACGCTCGGGACCATCTTCTCAGGCTCTGCCGTGATAGACTACGGCAACACTGCGGGGTGGAACTCGAAGGACGGCACGCCCGCGCTTGTGGCGTTCTACACGTCGGCGAAGGGCATACAGAGGCAGAGCATGGCATACAGTCTGGATGAGGGAATGACGTTCACGAAGTATGAGGGCAACCCTATCATCGACTCGCACGAGAAGTGGCAGACCAACGACACGCGCGACCCGAAGGTGTTCTGGTATGCTCCGGGCAAGCACTGGGTGATGGTGCTCAACGAGCGCGACGGTCATTCGATATACAACTCCGTGAACCTGAAGGACTGGACATATCAGAGCCACATCACCGGATTCTGGGAATGCCCCGAGCTTTTCGAGGTTGCGGTGGACGGAAACGGCGGCAACAAGAAGTGGGTAATGTGGGGAGCGTCGGGCACTTACATGATTGGCTCGTTCGACGGAAAGACGTTCACGCCCGACGGACCGAAGCTTTGCAACCTCAACGGAAGCGCGTATGCGGCGCAGGTGTTCAACAACATACCTGCCAACGACGGCAGAGTGATAAAGATAGCGTGGGGAAGGATATCGTTCGAAGGGATGCCTTTCAACGGCTGTATGCTCCTTCCGCAGGAACAGATGCTGTTCAACACAAGGAGCGGACTGCGCCTCGCGAGCCGTCCGGTGAGGGAAGTGGAGCAGCTGTTCACGAAGGTTTATTCGGGCGAAGACCTCAGCATGCGGCAGGCGAACGACGTGATGAGGCAGTTTGATGGCGACGACGTGCTGCGCATACGCATGACGATGCATCTCAGTCATGCCACCGACGCCGGACTGAGCTACCGGGGACAGCGCATAGTGAACTACGACATGAACGGCAACCGGCTTAACGGCGAGTTCTATGCAACCGACGATCCGGGCAGCATGATGCTCACTGCGGACGTATACATGGACAGGAGCATGGCGGAGGTGTTCGTCGACGGAGGCATGTATTCATACTCCATGGGACTCGACGTGCGCAGCACGAGCAAGGAGGGATACGTGTTCTGGGGCAACAACATAAAGATAAGGAGTCTCGAGGTGTATAAGGTGAAGTCCATATGGGACGGATATGCCGAATGAGCGGAGGCTCCACAGTGTGTGTATATGGATGAAGCCGTGGCGCGGTGTGCGCGGTTACGGCACATGACAACGCGGAAGAGGCGGCACGGGAATCTTTTCCTGCCGCCTCTTCCGCGTTGTCGTATATTATAAATATGTGTGGCTTCATGCCGTCATGAGCATTCTCACGTGCGGCTACCGTCGTGTCCGCGCTTTGTGAGGACAGGCTTCCCGTCCAGCCGTTACTGCTCTTTCTTGTCGTCGGTTATTATCTTCGGACCTCTTACCCTGTCTTTCTGGGTAAGTCCTTTCTTTATTTCGATGTTGATGCCGTCGCTCAGTCCGGTTGTCACCTTGCGACGCTCGTATGTCTTTTCGTCGCCTTCGCCTTTCACGATATACACGTATGTGTCCTCACCTTCGAACTCGATGGCGCTCTCGGGAATGGTAAGCACGTTCCTTGCCTGCGCGAGCACTATCTCGGCGTTGGCACTGTAGCCGCTACGTATGTTCTTGCCGCCGGTCACCTTTACGGCTGCCTTTATCTCAAACTGGTTGGCTCCGTTGTTGTCGACAGCCTTCGGCGAGATGTATTCGAGCGACGCGTCGAACTTCGTATCCTGCAATGCGCCCACCGAAAGCTTCATAGGCATGCCCGTGACAAGGCGTCCCACCTCCGTCTCGTCGATGTTGCCGCGGAAGATAAGGTCGTTCATGTCGGCTACGGAGGCTATTGTCGTACCGTCGTTGAACGTGTTCGACAGGATGACGGAGTTGCCCACCTTCACCGGAATGTCGAGTATCACGCCCGTGATGGTGGAGCGCACGAGTGTGGAGCTTGCGCTGGCGTTGCTCTTCGACACACCGTCGCGCACCACCTGAAGGTTGTCCTCCGCCGCGGCAAGCTCTTCCTCCGCCTGCCGGTAAGCCTGGGCTATCTTGTCATACTCGTCCGCCGACACCAGTCCTTTGTCGTAGAGGACCTTCTCGCGCTGGTAGTCTGTGCGCGCCTGCTTCACGTTTATGTTGGCAAGACGCAGCCGCGACTGTGCCGAACTGAGCTGTCCCATGTCCGGTATCACCTTTACCTTGGCAATCACCTCACCCTCTTTCACCGTGTTGCCCGCTTCCTTCAGCAGTTCGCTTATGATGCCGGAGATCTGCGGCTTTATCGCCACCTCGTTGCGCGGCTCTATCTTTCCCGTCACCACTGTGGTCTTTCTGATGTCGGCTTTCTTGGGAGTGAACTCGTTGTAAGCCACAGGCTGCGGCAGCGATTTGACGTAGAGGAACACGAAAGTGCCTATGAATATCAAGGCGATGACAGCCGCGACTATGAACTTGAAGTACTTTTTCATATCTGTTAGTGTGTTTGTATGCTTGTTATAACGATTCTCTTTGACAATAATAATATGTGTACGGATATATTATAATATGTGTATTTTAGTTTTACGATATGTGTATTGGCATTGCGTTCCGTCCGTCACTCGTCTCTCATAGCATCGACCGGCTTTATGCTCATGGCTCTTGCTGCCGGTGCGAGACCTGCCAGCACCCCGAGGACACTTAGCATCGCCACCGCCCCTACGGCTGTCCAGAAGTCTATCTGGAAGTGAGCCGCGACGATGCCGTCGCTTGTATTAGCCACCTCAAGCATCTGTAGGATTATCACGACGAACAGTATGCCGCTCATGCCGGCTACCGCCGTGAGGATGATACTCTCGCTTATGATTTGTGAAAGGATGTCGGTGGGGGTGGCTCCGATAGCCCGCCGTATGCCTATCTCGGTGGTGCGCTCGCGCACTGTCACCATCATTATGTTGGAGACTCCTATCGCTCCGGCGAGCAGTGTGCCTATGCCGACGAGCCATATGAGGAAGTTCACACCTGAGAAAAGGCTGTCGAGCAGTCCGAAAAGCACTTCGGTGTTGAACACCATGACGGCTTTCTCGTCGTCGGGAGCCACGTTGTGCGCCCTCGCTATGACCTCGCGCATGCGCTGCGAGAGCTCGTTCATTTTCGTTCCCGGCTTCGCCGTGGCGCAGATAAGGTCTACCCTGTCGCCCAGATTGTATGTCTGCTGCATGAGCGCGAGCGGCACCACGAAGCTCTCCTCGGCGCTTCCGTTGATGTTCATGTTGCCTGCGGCATAGTCGACACCTATCACATTATAATATATGGAGTCTATCCTGACGAGCTGTCCGCACGGGTCTCCGCCTCCCGGAAAGAGCGTCTTGTACACCTTCTTGCCTATGACGCACACCTTGCGGTGCTGTCTTATGTCCATGTCGTTGATGTATCTGCCGTAGAAAAGCTGCGGACTCTCCACCCGGATGTAGTCGGGCAGTGTCCCCTTCACGGTGCAACTGCTCTTCTTGTCGCTGAAAGTGGCGTTGCCGTTCCATCTCGACAGCATCGGAGTGACTACGTCCAGCTCCGGCACCTGAGCCTTCAGCCGGTCCACGTCCTTGTAAGTCATGTTCCATTGGCGTCCCTTCCGCAGTCCGTTGTGCGCTTTTGTGGTGGGCTGGGCGAACACTATCGCCGCGTTGGTGGCGAATCCCTCGAAGTTGTTTGAGAGCATCTCCTTCAGTCCGCTGCCTCCTCCTATGAGTCCGACGAGCATGAACACGCCCCAGAACACGCCGAATCCGGTGAGGAACGTGCGGCTTTTGTTTCTCGTGAGCGTGTCGAGTATCTCCCTGAATCTGTCTATGTCTACTTTCATCCCAGTGTCGTTTATGTTTTCACAATCCCTTCCGCGCAGGTCAGTGTCACTCTGCCCGCAACGCCTCTATGGGTCTGATGTGCGCCGCGCGGCGTGCCGGGACGAATCCGGCGACCGTTCCCGCCACTATCATCACGAGCGTTGCCTGTATGCATACGTCCAGTCCCACGGTGGGGTCGACGAACATCGCCGCCTGGAACAGTCCTGTGTCCACCTGCCGGTTGCCGATGGTGGCGTCCATATACATGTTCGCGGCTATGCCGAGAACCATTCCGATGTATCCGAAGAAGGTTGTTATGATGATGCTTTCTGTTATGATCAGCCGCAGAATGGACCACGGGCTCGCTCCTATCGCCTTGCGTATGCCGAACTCGTGTGTGCGCTCCTTCACTGTTATGAGCATGATGTTGGACACTCCCACGACGCCCGACAGCAGGGTGAAGAGCCCTATTATCCATAGCGCGGTGCGTATGATGTCGGTTCCCTGGTTCATCTGCATGTTCTGCGTGAACCTGTTCCACAGCCAGACAGCCTCCTCGTCGTCGGGCGCGGCACGGTGGTTGCGGTTTATTCCTGCGCGGTATGCGCTCTCAAACTTCTCGTTTTCATCCATCGTGTTGAGACCGGTGAAGGTGAAGAATATCCTGTCCGCCTTGTCGCCCCGGCTGTAAATGGCACGCAGGGTGGTGAATGCCGTGTAGGCGTCGGTGTTCATCCGGCTGTTGTCATCCTTGTATATGCCAGCCACTCTGAATGCGAGTCCGCCCACGTCCACGGTCTTTCCGACGAGCGACTGTATGTCGTGCGGCGCGAGTTCCTTTGCCTGTCCCTCGCTCAGGACTATCGTCTTGCGCTGCTCTCGTATGTCGGTCATGTTGACGAACCGTCCGTAGAGCATGCTTATCTTGTTGATGTCAGCCTTGTTGGGATAAGTCCCGCATAGGCTGTTGCCGCTCACGTATTCGTCGCCGAAGGCTATCCTGACCCCCGACTGCGATATTTCCGCACCTGTCGTCTCTACGTTTCCGGTGAAGTTATTGCCGGTAGCTGTGATGTCGTTGTCGTTGAGTTCGATGCGCCTTCCTTCTTTCAGACCGTCGTAAGGCTTCGAGGTGTATCCTCCGTACACCAACATCGAGTTGTCCAGAAACTGTCCGGAGTTCTGCATGATGGCGTTGAGCAGTCCGTTTCCGGCTCCGAGGAGGAATATGATGATGAATATTCCCCATGCCACGGAAAAGCCTGTAAGAGCCGTGCGCAGCTTGTTGCGCCCTGCCGTGGTCAGTATTTCTGCTATCATGTCACGCATGGCGGTGGTGTCATTTCATTAATCCTGACGTGCCGAACGGGCTCGCGTTGTGGTCGATATTGTCCTCAATGTTGCCTATCAGTCCGTCCTTGATGTGTATTATCTTGTTTGTCTCGTTTGCCACACCGCTCTCGTGTGTCACCACGACGATGGTGATGTGCTCCTCTTCGTTGAGTTTCTTGAGCAGTTCCATCACCTCCACGCTTGTCCGTGAGTCGAGTGCGCCGGTGGGTTCGTCGGCAAGTATTATCTGCGGACGTGTTATCAGCGCGCGCGCTATTGCCACACGCTGTTTCTGTCCTCCCGAGAGTTCGTTTGGATAATGCTCTGCCCACTGTGCCAGACCGAGTCTTTCGAGGTATTCCATAGCCATGGCATGACGCTTCCTGCGGCTCACACCCTGATAGAAAAGGGGCAGCTCGACGTTCTCCACCGCCGATTTGAACGCTATGAGATTGAAAGACTGGAAGATGAAACCTATCATCCTGTTGCGGTACTCGGCTGCGCGCTTCTCCGAGAGGTCTTTTATAAGAGTGCCGCCAAGAAGATATTCGCCCGAGTCGTAGTTGTCGAGGATGCCGAGAATGTTGAGCAGTGTGGACTTGCCCGAGCCCGACGCGCCCATGATGGAGACGAACTCGCCCTCCCCGATGTCGAGGTTTATGCCCTTGAGCACGTGGAGCGGCTGCGCGCCGTGGTAGGTCTTGTTGATGTCTTTTAGAGTTATGATTGACATGTCTTGGATGTTTATATGTTAGACTGCATTCGTGCCGTCATGCTTGCAGCATGTTGTGGAAGAGCCTTGCCAGCCGTATGTCATGTCCGTTCGTTGCGTTCCACTCTCAGTGTACGGTCGCAGTAGTTTATGACAGCGGGACGATGGGTTATGAATATGATTGTTTTGGAGCGGTCGCTCATGATGTTCCGCAGCAGCCGGCACTCCGTATCGTTGTCGAGAGCCGATGTCGCCTCGTCGAAGAGCATCACCGGACGGTCGCGCAGCAACGCACGTGCGATGGATATGCGCTGCGCCTGTCCCTCGCTCAGTCCGCCTCCCTGTTCGGTGCAGAGAGTGTCGAGTCCGTCGGGAAGTTCGCTCACGAACTCCGCGCAACTCTTTCTCAGAGCCTCCCTCATCTCCTCGTCGGTGGCGTCAGTCTTTCCCATCAGTAGGTTGTCGCGTATGGTTCCGCTCATGAGGGTGTTGCCCTGCGGCACGTATACCATGTTGCACCGCATGAGCGGCGAGAGGATGTGGGATGATGAAGAGTCGTATATCTCTGCCGTTCCCTGCTGCGGATGGAGCAGCGCGAGGATTATCCTGATGAGCGTTGTCTTGCCTGCGCCTGTCTCACCGAGTATCGCCGTGCATGAGCCTGGCTCGAAGTCGTGGCTCAGGTGTTCTATAACGTTGCGCGAGCCACCGTCATACAGATAGGTGATGTCGTTGAGACGTATGCCGCACGGACCGTCCATCCTGACGGGCTCGCCCTGCTCCTCGAGCGGATTCTCCTCGAGTTCCATAAGTCTTTCGGCGGCAGTGAGCACGCTGACGAACGCAGGTACCAGTCTGGTGAGGCTGCGGGCGGGAGTCTGTATCTTGTTGACGAGTTGCAGGAACGCCGTCATTCCTCCGAAGGTGAGCGTCTGTTGCGACATGCGCAGAGCCGCCCATAGGAAGGCGATGAGGTATCCTGCGGCGAAGCCGGTGTTGAGCACGAGGTTTGAGATGACCGAGCACGAGGTGCGCCTCACCACGTTCTGCCTCAGCTCGCTCTGTGTCTGCTCCAGCTTGTCTATCATGTTGCGGTCGTTCTCGAGCGTCTTTATGAGCATGCGGTGCTGCACGGTGTCCTGCAGGACGCTCTGAACCTTGCTGTCGGAATCGCGCACGAAGCGTGTGAGACGGCGCATGTGGACCACATACACCTTGCTGCCGATGAGGAATATGGGTATGAGCGCCACTATGACAAGGGCGAGAACCTTGTCCATGAGGAACAGGCAGAAGAACGCGCTGACAAACATCACGATGACCGAGAGCGTGTTGGGGATGGTCTCCGTGAGGAAGTTGATGACGTTGTTCACGTCGAACTCCAGCCGGTTGAGCACGTCGCCGGAGTGGCGCATCTCCCGTCCGCGCCACTCGGAGCGCAGTATGCGGTCGAGCATACGCTGCTGCATGCGGTTCTGCGCCTTTATTCCGAGAATGTTGCGCACCCACACCGACGCTATGTTCAGTGCGAAGTCGCACAGTATGAGTGCCGCCATGATGCCCACGGCGAAGTATATGGAGCCTTTCGCCGAGCCCGACGCCACGTCGATGGCATGCTTCACCGCCCACACCTGCGAGAGGCTCGTGACGACCTGCGCTATGCCTGTGGCGGCGTTGAGCACCGCCTGCAGCCTGTTGCCTCGCCACTGTCCCCACAGCCATTTCATTATCCGCGCTGCGGTGTATTGCGTGTCCGGTATCTTGAGTATCTGTCTGATTTTCATCTGGTGAGATTGTTTTCGCCTTCCGGTGTGCCGCTGCCGTGCCCGCCGTGGCGTGTTGCGGTGATGTGTCAGTCCTTCCGTTTGTCCGCGCCCCACATCATCTTCTCGCGCAGCGACGCGAAGTAGTTGTGCCCTGGACGCTTCACTATGTTAGTGACGAAGGGCGCCTTCTCTATTGTTATGGACGTGCCCTCGGTGAGGGTCTCGCTCCGTCCGTCGACGGCAAGCAGGAAGTTGTGCGAGCGCGACTCCACGCTCAGCGTCACGGTGCTGTCTCCGCTTATCACTATGGGGCGCACGTTGAGGCTGTGCGGAGCCACCGGCGTGAGGCACACCGTGTTGGTGCGCGGCACGATGATGGGTCCTCCGTTCGACAGCGAGTAGGCTGTCGAGCCGGTGGGGGTCGACACTATGAGTCCGTCCGCCTGATAGGTGACGAGCGGTTCGCCGTCTATGCACGTGCGTATGCTTATCATCGACGCGTTGTCGCGCTTGAGTACGGCTATGTCGTTGAGCGCGAACGGCTCGTTGCGGAGCTGTCTCGTGCCCGTGCTTACCATGAGGGCGGTGTGGCTCTCTGTGGTGTACAGACCGTCGTAGATGGCATTCAGAGCCGTGCCGAACTCGTCGGGCATGACGTCGGCGAGGAATCCCAGCCTGCCGGTGTTGACGCCCAGGATGGGGATGTTCTTCATTCCTACCCGCACCGCCGTCTTCAGGAACGTGCCGTCGCCGCCCATAGATATGGCGAAGTCGGCTTCAAAGCGGTCGTCGTCGAACACCTCGGACGATGCGGAGGGCATCTGTCCGTAGCGCATGAGGAAGTCGCAGAACGGGCGGTCGATGAGTATGCGCGCGCCGTGACGTTCCAGATGCGAGATGACTTTGTGTATTGATGCCGACTTCTTGCTCTGAAAAGTGTTTCCGAATATAGCAAATCTTAGTTTATCTGACGCCATTCTTGTTGTTTTAAAAAACAAATATAGTGGAAGACCGTTACTGCGTCAGAGAGGAACTTATATGTTTTCCCGTCTTTGGCAATGCCGTGCCGAATACTATATAGTGCAAATATACGCATAATTAGAATAACCTCCAAATATTTGCCGCTAAAGAATGGGCGCGCGCGGAGAGAAAATCCGGGGAAGGGGAGGGGCGGTGTGACGGTAATATATTTTGACAAATGCAGTGCGGCTCACGCCCTCGTTCTGTGCGCGTAGGGCATGCCGGAGTGGCTTCTTCGGGGTGTCGGGGGAGCCGTCAGCGTGCCTTCCGGCTGCCATATGTGCCGTTCCGTGTGCCGATACGGGCTTTTCCGTGACGCGGAACGTGCTTTTCCGGAGCATGAAAAAGCCTCTCCTGCGGCGCGAAACGGTGTGTTCCGTACCGTATGAGAGGCTGTTCCGTATCCTTATATCCGCAAAGCGGCTGACTGTCAGAGAGTTGCTGGCGACGCCATTTTCTCCGTATTTGCGCCCGCCGTCCGTCCCGT
>ULTJ01053767.1_pt1 | contig 15577 bp, 9 predicted proteins | sample 1957491 | NCBI WGS metagenome assembly ULTJ01 (sample SAMEA4835731, study PRJEB28245) | human gut metagenome | biome: gut microbiome; material: fecal sample | place: Denmark | collected 2008 | reverse complement strand
ACATTCCCATATAATGATAGCTGTCTCTCTTAGATTCAAGGAACAAGTCATTGCCTTTCTTAAATTTCTCACATTCAATATCTTCATTTGCAAATGACTTGACAACCCTTATTCCAGACAGATTGTCCTCTATCTGTGCATTTATCTCACCGATTCTTACCCTGTTTCTCTTAAATGCTCTCTTCATGCGCTTGTTAAGCACATACGCGAACACAAGCATGAACGGAATCAGCACAAATGCGGCAATCGTAAGTCTTAAGTCAATCGAACTTAATATGCATAATGCACCAATTATCTTAATCAGTGAAATAGTTATATTCTCTGGTCCATGATGCAAAAGCTCTGTAATATCGAACAAATCCGATGTTATTCTTGACAATAACTGTCCAACCTTCTGGTCATCATAGAATGAATATGAGAGCTTCTGATAATGATTGAATATCTCTGCCCTCATATCGTACTCAATCTTTGCGCCCATTACATGTCCATAATTAGATATATAGTAGTTGCAGCCCCACTGTATAAGCACCAGCACAAAAAGTACTCCAACAATAATCATAATTCTTGAAAGTGCTTCATTGGCACTCATATATGCGACCTTTGATGTAATGAACCTTACAACAAGTGGTATCACAAGTGCCACCGCCGCTGACATCATCGCCAGTATCATATCAAGTATAAATGTGCCTAAATACGGCTTGTAGTATTTAGCCAGCTTCTTAAGATTCTCTTTCATAAACTTCTCCTGTTTTCTATATTTAATCTTCTTCAATTCCTGCCCGATATTATAGCATAAAGTAAGCCAATGAAAAAGTATATAAAATGTCCGGCATGCAATTCATTTTAAATCGCATGCCGGACAACTTTAATCGTCTCTATTCTGTTTCTTCATTCTTTTGCTTTGCAGCTGCAGAGTTACATTTGCAGTATCTCTACTCGCTCACAAGTTCCGCTTTCTGTGCCTTACCATCTCTGCCTGCTCCGTTAATTGCAAGATATAAAAGCCCTATTCCAATAAATATAAGCAACAGAACCACAATCATATACACAACTCCAATTCCTAGAGATTCAGACCCCATCTGGCTTAAATCCCAGCCAAACCAGCCTGTCGGTGCAGCATAATTAAGGAAGTTATAAGGTGCTGTCATTGTATCATACCATCTTACCCCAAGTGCAGCCAGAATATATACGAATGCAACATAGCAAAGTGGTGGAATAACTGCATATATTGCATATATTTTCTTTGCCGAAAATCCCTTATCAAACATAAGGAAATCAGCAATTGCAAATACCGGACCAATTAAATGTACTCCAAGACTTCCCGCATATTTATTAAGATATGCACCAATCAGTCCATTCTCTGAAGTCGGTCCAAGAATAATCATATACACCAGACATGTCAGTGTAATCGAAAGTGTCATAAGGAATTTAAGAATATAAAGCCCGTTGCTCTTATAATCCTTTCCCTTAGTAAGCAATATAACATCAAGCACAATAAACACCGCCAGCACAATATCAAGTGCCACATTAGACAGCGTTGTAAAAAATGTAAATGACTTAATACTGTCAATCGTAAACACAAGACCATACACTGAAGCAATCAGTGATATTACCTTAAATATAATACTTGTAATCAATTTTTTCTTATTTAAAACATTTGTATTCAATTTGAGCCTCCAATTATTTTGATTTTCAAATTATAATACATATTAGTTTGATTATCAAGTTATTTATACAAAGTATCAATATATTCTTTCAGTTTATCATACGATTCTTTATCCACCTTATAATCTGCCCCATTCCATGTAACTTTTCCAGCAAGTACAATCGTATTTGCCACCCCATCTTTATAATAAGTAATGCAATATCCCCAACTCCCCACCACAAAAAACTCCCGCAGGGACAAGCCCTGCGGGAGCATTTGAGAAACATACAATCTATTAAGTTGTATATTAATTACTTGTAAAGTTCTACTAACTTCTGGAGATGCTCATATCTTTCCTTAGCAACTTCCTCAGACTTAGCGAAGAGTCTCTCAGCTCTTTCTGGGAATGGCTTAACAAGTCTTGTATAACGAGCCTCGTTATTAAGGAATTCCTGATATGATCCATCACCTTCCTTAGATGTAAGTGTGAATGGATTCTTTCCTTCAGCCTTGAGTGCTGGGTTGAATGAGAAGAGGTTCCAGTAACCAGCCTTAACAGCCTTCTTCATCTCATCCTGGCAGTGGTTCATACCACCCTTAGCGATACCGTGAAGTTCGCAAGGTGCGTAACCAATGATAAGTGATGGTCCGTTGTAAGCCTCAGCTTCCTTGATTACCTTAAGAGCCTGAGCCATGTTAGCACCAAGAGCAATCTGAGCTACATATACATAACCATACTGCATAGCGATTTCAGAAAGGCTCTTCTTTCCGATTTCCTTACCTGCTGCAGCGAACTGGCAAACCTCACCGATGTTAGAAGCCTTAGAAGCCTGTCCACCTGTGTTAGAATACATTTCTGTATCGAATACCATAACGTTAACATTCTCACCAGAAGCAAGTACGTGGTCTAATCCGCCGTAACCGATATCGTAAGCCCATCCATCACCACCGAAGATCCATACAGACTTCTTAGCAAGGTAATCCTTCTTAGCTAATACCTGTGGAGCTGTTGGACAACCATCTGCAGCTGCCTTCTCTAACTCTGCAACAAGAGCTTCTGTAGCTGGTGTGTTAGCCTTAGTATCATCCTTAGTCTCGATGTACTTAGCTGCTGCTGCCTTAAACTCAGCAGATGCCTTATCAGATGCAGCCATCTCTTCGATCATCTCAATAGCCTGCTCTCTGATGTACTTCTGACCAATATACATACCTAAACCATGCTCAGCATTATCCTCGAATAATGAGTTACACCAAGCTGGACCCTTCTTAGAATCCTTGTTTACTGTATATGGTGAAGTAGCAGCTGGGTTACCCCAGATAGAAGAACAACCTGTAGCATTAGAAATGTACATCTGCTCACCGAATAACTGTGTAATTAATCTAGCATATGATGTCTCTGCGCATCCTGCACATGAACCTGAGAATTCAAGTAATGGCTGGTTGTACTGAGAACCGATTGGAGTTTCAACAAGTGCTGGCTTGATTTCCTTCTTACCAACGTTAGCAACGAGGTAATCAAATACAGGCTGCTCAGCTGCCTGAGATTCCTGTGGAACCATCTTAATAGCTTCTCCTGCCTTAGGACATACAGTAACACACTCGCCACATCCCATACAATCTAAAGGAGATACAGACATTGTATACTTCATAGTTGTATCTACAGCATGCTTAGAATCTGCAAGCTTGATGTTTGCTGGAGCTGCTGTAACTTCATCAGCTGAAAGAATAAATGGTCTGATTGTTGCATGTGAACAAACAAATGCACAGCTGTTACACTGAACGCAGGCTGCTGGATCCCACTCAGGAACCATAACGGCTGTTCCTCTCTTCTCGTATGCAGAAGCACCTGTTTCGAACTGACCATCAGCGCAATCCTTGAATGCTGAAACTGGAAGGCTGTCACCATCCATCTTAGATATTGGCTCAAGAAGGTCGTTAACTAACTTAACAACTTCTGGACGTCCTGTCTTAGCTTCCTTAGGAGCATCAGCTTCTGGATTAGCCCAAGAATCTGGAACTTCTACCTTATGTATAGCATCTACACCGGCATCAATAGCTTTGTAGTTCATCTCTACTACAGCATCACCCTTCTTAGAGTAAGACTTCTTAGCAGCTTCCTTCATGAACTTAATAGCATCATCGATAGGCATTACATCAGCTAACTTAAAGAAAGCAGACTGTAAGATTGTGTTAGTTCTCTTACCCATACCGATTTCGATAGCCTTATCAATGGCATTGATTGTGTAAAGCTGAATCTTGTTATCATAAATGTACTTCTTAGCTTCAGCGTTAAGATGATGTCCTAATTCTTCATCTGTCCACTGGCAGTTAATCATGAATACTCCGCCTGGCTTAACATCCTGTACCATCTTCATACCCTGTGTAACATATGCTGGGTTATGACATGCTACGAAGTCAGCCTGATTGATGTAATATGGACTCTTAATTGGGTTATCACCAAATCTTAAGTGAGAAATTGTGATACCACCTGTCTTCTTAGAATCATACTGGAAGTATGCCTGGATGTACTTGTCTGTGTGGTCACCGATAATCTTAGTAGAGTTCTTGTTGGCACCTACTGTACCATCTCCACCGAGACCCCAGAACTTACATTCCTTAGTACCAGCAGCTGAAGTAATTGGAGCTGGCTTAACTTCTGGAAGTGAAAGGTTAGTAACATCATCAACGATACCGATTGTGAATCTGCTCTTAGGAGCATCCTTCTCTAATTCCTTATATACAGCGAAGATAGATGAAGGTGGTGTATCCTTAGAACCAAGACCATATCTGCCACCAACTAATGTGATGTCGTTAAGTCCTGCTTCACGAAGTGTTGTAGCAACATCAAGGAAAAGAGGCTCACCAAGAGAACCTGGCTCCTTTGTTCTGTCAAGTACAGCAATCTTCTTAGCTGTCTTAGGAATAACCTTTAAGATAGCTTCTGATGACCATGGTCTGTAAAGTCTTACCTTAACAAGACCAACCTTTTCACCCTTAGCTGTAAGGTAATCAATAACTTCTTCTACTACGTCGTTAACAGAACCCATAGCGATGATTACTCGCTCTGCATCTGGTGCACCATAGTAGTTAAATAATCCATAATTAGTACCGAGCTTCTCGTTAACCTTGTTCATGTACTTCTCAACTACTGCTGGAAGAGCATCATAAACTGAGTTACATGCCTCTCTGTGCTGGAAGAAGATATCACCATTCTCATGTGAACCACGAGCTGATGGATGATTAGGATTAAGAGCGTGTGCTCTGAATTCTTCAACTGCATCCATTGGGCACATATCCTTAAGATCTTCGTAATCCCACTCTTCAATCTTCTGAATCTCGTGTGATGTACGGAAACCATCAAAGAAGTTAAGGAAAGGTGTCTTTCCTTCAAGTGCTGCACAGTGAGCTACTGGAGAAAGATCCATAACCTCCTGTGGGTTAGTTTCACAAAGCATTGCGAAACCTGTCTGACGACATGCGTATACATCTGAATGATCACCAAAGATGTTCAATGCATGTGATGATACTGTACGGGCAGATACGTCGAATACGCAAGGGAGCTGCTCACCAGCTATCTTATACATATTAGGAATCATAAGTAAAAGGCCCTGTGAAGCTGTAAATGTTGTTGTTAATGCACCTACACCTAAAGAACCATGAACTGTACCTGCAGCACCAGCCTCTGATTCCATCTCAACTACCTTAACAGTACTGCCGAAAATGTTCTTTCTTCCGGCTGCTGACCACTGGTCAACATAATCTGCCATCGGGCTTGATGGTGTGATTGGATAGATACCAGCAACTTCTGTATATGCATAAGCTACATGTGCAGCGGCTGTATTACCATCCATAGAATGTTTCTGTCTTGCCATTATAAATATTTCCTCCTTAAGAAAATTTAGGCGGCATAAATGTACCCGATATAAATAATCAGATATACATTATACGTCCCTACATATTACTTAATATTTTATTATCTTTATCTCCAAAAGTAAAGGCATAAATGTGAGATTTCATGCTTATTTCATTATTAAAATCAATACAATGCCATTAAAAACTGGACTTCTCCAATGACCAAGCATCGGAAAAGTCCAATTACACGATTTACATATTCTTATTATTACTACATTTTATTACTAAATCATTATATTAATCGTCTTCACCCTGAAGTGCATCATAACCTGATTCTCCGGTTCTTACCTTTACTACATCCTCAACATCATATACAAAAATCTTACCATCACCGATATGACCTGTATAGAGAGCCTTTCTTGCAGCATTGATAACATCCATTACAGGAACTGAAGATATTACCATCTCAACCTGTGTCTTAGGAAGAAGCTGGATATCCATTGGAACACCTCTGTAATATTCAGGAGCACCCTTCTGTGTACCACATCCAAGAACCTGTGTAACTGTCATACCTGTAACTCCGATATCGTTCATAGCCTTCTTGAATCTCTCGAATCTCTCCTGCTTCATAAGAATCTCAACCTTAGTAATCTTCTTGCCTTCGCCATCTTCTGATGTGCTTACAAGTGCAGGTACTGAAGCCTCCATTGATTCTGAACCGATTACATCAACATCTCCGTCAACAAAATCCATTCCGCCGAATTCAAATCCTGCATAAGCACTTGAAAGACCATGTTCCATAATATCAAGACCTCTGATTTCTTCTTCCTTAGAAGCTCTGAGTCCGATAGTAGCCTTAATTACTGTGAATACAATCACCATGCATACTGCAGCCCATGCTGCAACTGCTACAAATCCTAATAACTGAAGTCCTAACTGTGTGAATCCACCACCATAGAAAAGACCTTCACCCTTAATTGTTCCGCCTTCAAGGGCAATTGCATATCCAGGAGCTGAGCTTGTTGCAAAAAGACCAACAGCAATTGTACCCCAGATACCATTCATCATATGTACTGCTACAGCACCTACAGGATCATCAATGTGAAGCTTATAGTCAAGAAGCCATACACCGAATACTACTAAAAGACCAGAAACAATACCTATCATTGTTGCACCAAATGCATCTGTTACATCACAAGGAGCTGTTATACCAACAAGACCTGCAAGTGAAGCATTTAAACACATTGAAACATCTGGCTTACCATATCTTACCCATGTGAATATCATACATGTTACTGTTGCAACTGCTGGTGCAATTGTTGTTGTGAGGAAAATAGAGCCTAAATCCTCAATTGTTGTTGCTGCTGCACCGTTAAATCCGTACCAGCCAAACCACAGAATGAATACACCAAGTGCACCAAGTGGAATGTTGTGTCCTGGGAACGCATTTACTTTAACTACCTTACCATTAGCATCCTTTTCAAACTTACCAATACGAGGTCCAAGAATCTTAGCACCGATAATAGCTGCAATACCACCAACCATGTGAATACAGCAAGAACCTGCAAAATCATGGAAGCCTAACTGTGCAAGCCAGCCGCCGCCCCAAATCCAGTGAGCTTCTATTGGATAGATAAGAGCTGAGATAACTGCTGAATATACACAATATGATAAGAACTTTGTTCTCTCAGCCATAGCACCTGAAACAATAGTAGCTGTTGTAGCACAGAATACTAAGTTGAATACGAAACTAGAAAAATCAAAATCTTTGTAAGCTGTGAAGATATCAAAACCAGGCTTTCCAATAAAACCAAGTAAATCCTCACCTAATAAGAAACTGAATCCGATAAGAACGAACATTACTGTACCAATACAGAAGTCCATCAGATTCTTCATAATAATGTTACCTGAATTCTTTGCTCTTGTGAATCCTGTTTCTACCATTGCAAAACCTGCCTGCATCCAGAAAACAAGAGCTGCACCTATAAGGAACCACACACCGAATAATTCGGCATCTACCGCTGATAAAATCTCTTGCATAACCATTTCCTCCCTAATCAGAAATTCTTTTTAATTTAATTGCCGGTAACAGAGTTGATCAGGTTCTGTACCTGATTAAACAGAATGCAAAAAAAGGCGTGCAGGCAGTTTTTCCAAACTGCTTACACGCCTTTGTGTACATCACTGTTCAATTTATGTTGCCTATTATACTCGCCATTTTCAATAATTATTGAAAAAATCGGACATTTTTATTGACTTTTTAATTTTTTCTTAATATTATTTTAATAAATAAACTTTTAGAGGAGATAATTTATGAAACATATGATACAGCCATTTGGAATTGACATGTACACCAAAGTACTTACTGATACTAAGTCATCTAAGCATATGTCCTTTTACGAGGCTGATAAAAGCGGTATGCCTGACAATTTTACAATTTCTTTTATTCCTTCATACACTACAGAATGGATAATATGTTACAACGACGACAATGACAAAGCAGAATTTATCTGTGCAGGCAGCCAGAATAAGCTCACAGAACTTTCTCTTAACGTATTTGACCACTATTTCGGAGTAAGATTCGACAATACAGGCTGTTACTTTAATAAAGGCTGTAATTCTAAGACTTACCCTGTGAACATAGCAGATAATGTATTCCGTTATGAACCGGCAACTGACTCATATGAGATGCAGTTAATAAAAGATTTCCACAAATCTTTAACCTTTAAAGACAGAGTTGCACTTTTCAAAGCATTTGTTACAGACTGCAAGACCTTCTGTCCTGTTTCTGAAAGCATTAAGAAACTCAACAGCCTTATATATTCCGGCGCCGGTACTGTTGCAGAATTATCTGCAGAATCCGGATATTCTGTAAGACATATATCAAGACTTTACAATAAAGTTTATGGCATCGGAGCTAAGGATTTTATCAAAATGTACAGGTTCCAGAATGTTCTGGCTGAGATAATTGCCAATCCCGACCGCGATAACAGCTTTTTTATCGAGGGTACCGGTTATTCAGACCAGGCTCATTTCCAGAGAGAATTCAAAACATTTACAGGAACCACTCCTAAGCAGTACATAAAGCTTATTAAGAATTTTTAATATCCATAAAAGAGGTGACAGTCTCCGTTCTACCAGACTGCCACCTCTTTTTATTAATCACCATCAGTTAATATAAAATCGCTCATAACCGTATTGCATATATCAATGCCATATTCTGATAGCTTCAACATATCTGCCTGTCTTGTTAAAAGTCCCTTATCAATATTGCTCTTTATCTCTTTTTCATAGACTTTTTCAATCGGCATTCCGAATCTGTTCCGGAAATCATTCATATCAACCCCTGCCGTCTTTCTTAGTCCAAGAAACATGAATTCTTCCATTGCATCTTCTTTAGTCAGTATTTCAATATTTTCATGAATTTTTCCTATATCACCATTAAGCTCTATATACTTATTAACATCTCTTATATCAGAATACCGGACATTTCCAATTAATCCTGCTGCCGAACATCCAAAGCCATAATACTCTTCTCTGTTCCAGTACAGCAGATTATGCCTGCATTCGAAACCCGGCCTGCTGTAATTAGAGATTTCGTATCTCTCATACCCTGCACTGTAAAGTCTTTCCTTAGTAATATGATACATGCACCTGTCCTCATCCTCATCAGGAACGGGCGGAAACTTATCAATATTATCAGCAAGATATGTGCCATCTTCAAGAATAAGACTATACACCGATATATGTTCCGGCTGCAAGGCTGTCACCTTGTCAAATGTATTATTAAGTGACATTTCAGTCTGCCCTGGAATAGCAGACATAAGGTCAACATTAATATTATTAAAGCCTGTAGCCCTTGCCAGTCTGAAGCTTTCCATAAACTGTTCAAATGTGTGTATCCGCCCAAGCATTTTTAATTCATTATTATCTGCAGACTGCAAGCCAAAGCTTAACCTGTTTACTCCTGCGGCTCTGTATTCTGAAAGCCTGCTTTCATTAACTGTTCCCGGATTACATTCCATTGTTATCTCGGCATCATCCGAAATATCAAAGCATTCCCTGACGGCAGACAATATGTCAGCTATACAGCCCTCAGGCAGTACAGACGGAGTCCCTCCGCCAAAAAATATGGACGTTATCTTATCCTTTACCTGCCCATCTGCTGTATTTCTGATTTCATTAATAAGTGCCTTAGTGTAAGCATATTTTACAGCATCACCAGCCGGTGCAGACAGAAAATCACAATATATACATTTGTGTACACAAAAAGGGATATGTATATATATCCCTTTTTCATATGTTTTATTCATCATCTAACTTTAATACGCTCATAAACGCCTTCTGTGGAATCTCAACATTACCAATCTGGCGCATACGCTTCTTTCCTTCCTTCTGCTTCTCAAGGAGTTTCTTCTTTCTTGAGATATCACCACCGTAACATTTTGCAAGTACATCTTTTCTGAGTGCCTTGACAGTTTCTCTTGCAATTACCTTGCTTCCGATAGCTGCCTGAATAGGAATCTCAAACTGCTGTCTTGGAATCTCTTCCTTGAGCTTCTCACACATTTTACGGCCTCTCTCCTCAGCATTGCCCGCAAATACAATGAACGAAAGTGCATCAACTTCTTCTTTGTTGATAAGAATATCAAGCTTGACAAGCTTAGAGCGCTCATAGCCCTTCATCTCATAATCAAATGATGCATAACCTCTTGAACGTGATTTAAGTGCATCAAAGAAATCATATATAATCTCATTAAGAGGAAGGTCATATTTAAGCAGTGCTCTTGTCTGCTCAATATATTCCATTCCATTATATATGCCTCGTCTTTCCTGACAAAGCTTCATAATAGGTCCGACGAATTCTGTTGTAACCATAATCTCAGCACTTACCATAGGCTCTTCCATATAATCAATCTCAGAAGGGTCCGGCATATTAGACGGATTAGTAAGGTCAATTACATCTCCGTTAGTCTTGTGAACCTTATATATAACACCCGGTGCTGTTGTTACAAGGTCAAGATTATATTCTCTTTCAAGTCTCTCCTGTATAATCTCTAAATGAAGAAGTCCTAAGAATCCACATCTGAAACCAAATCCAAGTGCAATAGATGTCTCTGGCTCAAACTGCAGGGCTGCGTCATTAAGCTGCAGCTTTTCAAGTGCATCTCGTAAATCCTGATACTTGGCACCATCTGCCGGATATAATCCACAATAAACCATAGGATTAACCTTCTTGTAACCAGGAAGCGGCTGCTCACATGGTCTGTCATTATCAGTAACTGTATCACCAACTCTTGTATCTCTTACATTCTTGATACTTGCTGTAATATAGCCAACCATTCCTGCTGTAAGCTCATCACATGGAATAAAACGGCCTGCACCGAAATATCCAACCTCAACGACCTCTTCTACAGCTCCAGTTGCCATCATTCTTATCTTAGTACCCTTCTTAACAGTACCCTCTTTGATTCTTACAAATATGATGACACCCTTATATGCATCATATAACGAATCAAATATAAGTGCTGAAAGTGGGGCGGAAGCATCTCCTGATGGTGCCGGAATCTTAGTTACAATCTGCTCAAGAACCTCTTCAATATTAATTCCGTTCTTGGCTGATATAAGCGGTGCATCCTGTGCCTCGATTCCTATAACATCCTCAATTTCTTCAATAACTCTTTCAGGTTCTGCACTTGGAAGGTCTATCTTATTAATTACCGGAAATACATCAAGGTCATGGTCCAATGCAAGATATACATTAGCCAGTGTCTGTGCCTCAATTCCCTGTGCGGCATCTACTACAAGTATTGCACCATCACAGGCTGCAAGTGCTCTTGACACCTCATAATTAAAGTCGACATGTCCTGGAGTATCGATAAGATTAAATATATATTCCTGTCCATCTGATGCCTTATATACAGTTCTTACTGTCTGTGCTTTAATTGTAATTCCTCTTTCTCTCTCAAGATCCATGTTATCAAGAATCTGTTCCTGCATCTCTCTTGATGTAAGAAGTCCGGTTTTTTCAATAATTCTGTCAGCCAGTGTTGACTTACCATGATCAATATGTGCAATAATACAAAAATTTCTTATGTTCTTCTGATTAATTCCTGCCATTAGTATAACCCCGCTTGTTTTAAATATTCTAATATGCCATCCGCTATGGCCTGTGCTGTATTGTCTTTTCCTGTTGTTACTTTCTTTAAGTCAGACGCATTAGTTATGAAGCCCATATTAATTATACAGCTTGTGCATTTGCAATGGGCATTAATATAATAATTATCCTTTGCAGCTGCAACTGTACCTGTCTTAACACCACGGTTCTTAATTCCGGTGCTGCTTTCCATATTCTTTAATATTATTCTGGAAAGTTCCACTGCCTCTGTAGGTTTTGATGTATGAATATAACTCTCTGCTCCCGAAACAGAAGCATCTGAATTATACGAATTCATTCTGAGCGACACACATACATATGCATTTGATGAATTACTTGCCTTCACACGGTCTTCATCTGTTACATCTGTATCTGTTGTTCTGGTCATGACAACATTAACGCCTTCAGCCTCCAGTTTTGACTTAACTGCAAGTGTCATATCAAGATTAATGTCTTTTTCTTTCTTTCCTGATGACCCAAGTCCGGAATCCAAGCCTCCTCTTGACGCATCAAGACAGACTACCGCTTTGGAAGACGCACCCTTAGATTCTATATTCTTATTATCATTAAGATATCCGCTTGTTCTTGACTGTGTCTCTGTTTCCTTACCAGTGCCTGTTGTAGTCCTGAAGAAATCATTATACACCATTAAAGCAATTGCCAGCAAACATATAAGCGTAGCCAGTCCAAATAATTTATCTATTCTAAATGTCTTTTGACGTTTCATTATAGTACTCCATTAATATTTCTTGTACTATTGTCCATAAGGAAGGGGCAAATGTCAACAACTTTTAACCATTTCTTTTCTTAACTGACGCATTATTTTCTTTTCAAGCCTTGAAATATATGATTGTGAAATGCCTAACATGTCAGCCACTTCTTTTTGTGTCTTCTCCTCTCCATTCTCTGAGCTTAAACCAAATCTTAAATCAACTATTATTCTTTCACGCTCCGGAAGCTGATTTATAGCTCTTTTAAGCATTTTACACTCAACCTCTGTCTCAATATCCTTATATATAATATCCTCGTCAGTTCCAATAATGTCTGACAGCAGCAGTTCATTGCCATCCCAGTCAACATTAAGAGGTTCATCTATTGAGACTTCCGCCTTAATCTTACTGTTTCTTCTAAGATACATAAGAATCTCGTTTTCTATGCATCTTGAGGCATATGTCGCGAGTTTGATATTCTTGTCTTTATCATACGAATTAATTGCCTTGATAAGTCCAATTGTTCCAATTGATATTAAATCCTCTACTCCAACCCCGGTATTGTCGAATTTCTTCGCAATATATACTACCAGTCTTAAATTATGTTCTATCAGAGTGTGTTTTGCATCAGCATCAGAAGCCGTCCCCAGTGCTTCTATTGCGTTCTGTTCCTCACTTGCCCCAAGTGGTGCCGGCAATATATCTGTCCCACCTATATAATGTACGTCACCCTGCTTTAATAAACAAAAATTCTTTATAGAAGGCATTACCTTAAACTGAAAATGATCCGCCATCGCAACCTTTACTACCATATTTCTATCCATCCTTTTATTTTCTTCAAACTTCCGATTCTTCTACATAATCATGTCCTTCCCCAAAAGGGCATGATAATCCCCATTCTTATTAATCTGCCTAAGAGACATGCCTATAGCCGCACGTTCTCTTGTAACCATATTTTCTCCCTTGTATATATGTATATAATCTGCTGTTATGATTTCCATCATCCCACCCGAATTCCCCACACTGTTATATGGAATCAGATGATATCCAAGCTTTTGTAAGTTATCTATGTCACTGAGAATATCGCTGAAATACGTCCTTTCAACCACTGTAACAGGTCTTTTCCCTACATAATCAACAAGGCTGTTGCCTGTATCAATTATTGCGTCCATCTCAAATTCCCGTCCAGATACGCCAATCACAATGTGTCTTTTCAAACCATCCGTTATCCTGATAGTTTTAAGTGTCTTAAGCACAATGACAACAACTATAACCGTCACAGTAAGAAAGATTACCAGTTCACTGTCAGACAGAATTACATTTTCAATAAAATACCCTGCAAATGTGTACTTTAACCAATGCATTATCCCACCTGCAAAGAGTGCAGTAAGAATCATTCCCGCACCTGCTTTCAACAGATTCCTCATATAAAGCTTTAATTGTTTTGATGTTTTCTGCTTAAAGTTCTTATTTCCCGAAAGCATTATAATTGCCATGATTAATGTTACCGGACCATATGTAATGAACTTTTCAAGCAGTGCAAATCTTAGTGGAATACACACGCATATGACAGCCCATGCAGCTCCTAAAGTGGCAGAAATAATCATTCTGGATATTCTGGCAGAAAATTTAAAAATCCAGTCTGTTATAAGCAGCACACACAGGTTTGCCACGAAGTTTATTCCAAACAGAACATCTGCATATATAACCGTCTCTGTTATCGCCTCCTTATTTTAATATCTGTTTCCTTGTTACAAGTGAAATTATATACGACATGATATGCAAAATTTGTCAAAATGAGAGAACTGGCACAAAAAAACACCGCCAGAAACTGGCGGTGTTAAATGCGCTTGTATTAGATTCTTCTAAATTATTACTTCTTGTTCTTCTGTAAGAATGTTGGAATTGTAATTCCTCTGTCCTTAACCTGTGGTGTAACAGGTGATGGCTGCTTAAGTCCTGGAAGCGGAGCATCATTTGATACAGAAGATGTTCTAGCTGGCTGTGAATATGTATACTGTGGCTTTACATTAACAGTTGGTCTTGTTGCCTGTGCCATACCTGCAAATCCTGCCATAGCCTTATTAACGTTACCATCTTCAAGACCTGTTGCAATAACAGTGATTGTAGCCTGATCTGTAACGCTCTCATCATACATAGCACCAAAGATTATGTTAGCATTATCTCCTGCAAGTTCCTGAACGTAGCTTGCAGCTTCATTAGCTTCAATAAGACTGATATCACCTGAGATATTGATGATAACATGAGATGCACCCTCAATAGTTGTCTCAAGAAGTGGGCTTGTAACAGCCTGCTTAACAGCCTCAATTGCCTTGTCATCGCCTGTAGCTGTACCGATACCGATATGTGCAATACCCTTGTCCACCATAACAGTCTTAACATCAGCAAAATCAAGGTTAATAAGACCTGGAACATTAATAAGGTCTGTAATTCCCTGAACAGCCTGCTGTAATACTTCATCAGCCTTCTTTAATGCCTCTGGCATAGTTGTTCTTCTGTCTACTATCTCTAAAAGCTTGTCATTAGGAATAACGATAAGTGTATCTACGTTCTCCTTAAGCTTCTCAATACCTGATTCAGCATTAGCCATTCTTGTTCTTGCCTCAAACTTGAAAGGCTTAGTAACAACACCAACTGTAAGAATTCCCATATCTTTGGAAATCTTAGCTACAACTGGAGCTGCACCTGTACCGGTTCCGCCACCCATACCACAGGTAACGAATACCATATCAGCACCTTTAATTGCCTGTGTAAGTTCTTCAACATTCTCCTCTGCTGCCTTCTCACCAATCTCAGGCTGTGCGCCCGCTCCAAGTCCCTTAGTGAGCTTTTCACCAATCTGGATAGCAGTTGGAGCCTTACATAAAGTAAGTGCCTGACTATCAGTATTAATACCGATAAATTCAACTCCTCCGATATTCTCATCTATCATTCTGTTAACCGCGTTATTTCCCGCTCCACCTACACCAACAACTATAATCTTTGCTGATGACTCCTGGTCATTAGTCATTATCTCTAACAAGGTTGCTGCCTCCTTTAATATCTAAAAATTGCACTACATAATATATTATAATTTTTCGTCTAAAATATCAACCGTTTTTTTACTTTTCACGTTTAAAAATTATAGAACTTTCATCGCCATTATAATCATCAAGATACAGTGTTCCTTTAAGTGTTCCGAATCTGGATGAT
>ULTJ01017582.1_pt1 | contig 15679 bp, 12 predicted proteins | sample 1957491 | NCBI WGS metagenome assembly ULTJ01 (sample SAMEA4835731, study PRJEB28245) | human gut metagenome | biome: gut microbiome; material: fecal sample | place: Denmark | collected 2008 | reverse complement strand
GGGGCTGGCCCCTGCCATGTTACTCGGATTTATTGGTATGGCGGCTTATTTGTGGAGAAAAGGCTATTTGAAAGGCGATAAACAAATGTGGTCTCCTCTTTCCGCAACTTTTCTGCTATGGAGCATCGTTATCGGCCTGTCTACCATTTTCCTGATTGATTTCCTGATGTCTAAGCTTGCATTTTTGCCCGATTGGATGGAAAATACATTCGATGTGCTACAGTCCGGCTGGTTAGGAATTATTTGTATTTCTATATTGGGGCCTATTTTGGAGGAACTTTTATTTCGTGGAGCAATCACAAAAGTCCTTTTGCAAAAATACACTCCTGTAAAAGCAATTATACTCTCCGCTCTTATATTCGGAATTTTCCATATTAACCCCGCTCAGGTAGTGGGCGCAACCATTTCCGGTCTGCTGTTCGCTTGGCTTTACTATAAAACAGGTAGTTTGATACCGGGTATATTGATACATATCTTGAATAACAGTCTTTCGGTTTTTCTCAGCCTGCGCTATACTGACGTGAATTATACCTCCGATTTGCTTGGAGAACCAACCTATTTGATTTGCCTGGTAGTGGCAGTATTATTATTTATAATTTCCTTCCGGATGCTGAATAATTATCAGCCATCTGATGCTAAAAAAATAACAGAATCATGAAAAGAAGATTGAATATCCTTTGTTTGATTGTGGTGCTCGTGTTGAGCTATTCAGTCCTGGAAACCGGCTACTATTTCTTTATTGGCGCCAAGGCAGGCGTCGAAGCCGTTACAGAAAGTAAAACCGATCTTTCAGCAAAAGCTGAGATTATGAATATGAAGTATGTCAGCTTGGTGCCGCATAGCTTTTCTTTGTCGGGAGGGAATTTTTTTAATGATTCTGTGTACAATGAAAAAAGTGGTGCGTATTTACCGGCCATATACTCTTCCATGGTAGTCAGCGTGGACAGTAAGCCTACGGTATGGGAGTCCATTACGGATAAAGTTTTGAATTTCCTGCAATTGATAATGTATGTATGGGCTATTGTACTCTTCATACGTCTCATCATTTCTATTAATAAGTCTGATATCTTTAAATGGCGGAATGTACGTCGTTTACGTCGGATGGGCATAGCGCTTATCATTGGTTTCTGCTGTACATTCATCACTGCCTATTTAAATCTTTGCAGTGTTGAGAAAGTATTCTCTCTTCATGGATATGAGCTGGGGATTTCAGATATGGTAAGTACTACTATGTTGGTTTTGGGACTTTCTGCACTGATAGTGGCGGAAGTTTTTGCAATCGGACTGAAAATGAAAGAGGAGCAAGACCTGACAATTTAACCTAACGCTGAAAAAAGGAAAAAAAAGATGATTATAGTAAACCTTGACATCATGATGGCCCGAAGAAAAATATCTTTGGGAGAACTGGCTGAGAAAATAGATATCACACCTGCCAATCTTTCTATTCTGAAAACAGGTAAAGCGAAAGCTATCCGCTTTTCTACATTGGAGGCTATATGCAAAGTACTGGATTGCCAGCCGGGAGATATTTTGGAGTTTCAAGAAGATTAGGGGAATGCGCTATTCCCCTCTCCCTTCCTTCACTTTATACGCCAGCGCATACATCCGCATTTGTTTCACCATTGACAGCAAACCATTGCTGCGAGTAGGAGAAAGGTGTTCTTTCAATCCGATTTTATCAATGAAATAAAGGTCGGCATTCAGTATTTCATCAGGAGTATGTCCTGAAAGAACCTTAATCAGCAGTGATATGATGCCTTTCACAATCAAAGCGTCACTTTCCGCTTGAAATATAATTTTCCCGTCCACATCGTCAGCTTGCAGCCATACGCGGCTTTGACAGCCTTCAATCAGGTTTTGTTCCGTCTTATATTTATCGTCGAGCGCCTCCTGCTCATTACCCAAATCAATCAGAAGTTGATACCGGTCCATCCAATCGTCGAAATCATTGAATTCGGCAATTACTTCATCTTGTACTTCATTGATACTCATACTCTATCCTTTTTTAGATTATTTCATAATTTATTTCCATTGTCACCTCATCACCTCGTCACCTTTCCTTATATATCACCTCCATCACCGTCTGTCCCACAGCCTTCAACGTATTCCGGTCAATGCCATCCATATCATCCTTTAGAGTATGCCAGTTCTCATAGAACCCGGTTTCCTCGCTGTATTGAATGATGTTTACCGTCGGGATACGTGCATACTGGTAAACGAATAAATGATCGTCCGTAACCGTAGTACCTCTTTCCTTTACGAAATAACGTCCATAACCCAGGTTATTTGCCGCTTTCCACACCTTGCGGTTAATGTCCTTGGCCCATTGTTCAGAATATCCTTCGTAGAAGAAAGTGGCATCCTTGGCGCCTACCATATCCAGTAGAATACCGAAACGCGCGTTATAATTCTGCACATGAGGATTGCGTGCCCAGTATTGCGCACCGAGCGCCCAAGATTCTTCTTTATGGTCTCCCTTATAATCCTGATGCGTCCCATAATCTTCGGCATCCACAAAAATAATGTCGATACCCAACTCCGGTTGCTGCTGTTGGATTTGCCGTGCAATTTCAAGCAACACACCTACGCCGCTTGCGCCGTCATTCGCGCCTAGGATAGGAGTGTGCCGGTTTTTTGCATCCGGGTCGGCATCTGCCCACGGACGGCTGTCCCAATGCGAAAAGAGAGCGATTCTCTTCTTTGATTCCGGTTTGTAGGCACCGATGATATTGCGTGCTTTCAGCATCGTGCCGTCGTATGCTATCAAGTCCACCTTTTGGTTGTAGACTTTTGCGCCAAACTGCTCCAACTTCTTCGCCAGATATTCTCCACAAGCTTTATGGGCTTCCGTATTAGGTACGCGCGGGCCGAAGTCCACTTGAGCCTTGACGTAATGATAAGCACTGTCCGCATCGAACTGGGGGACATTGACGACTTTTTCGGGCTTTTTCCCCTCACTTTCGGCTGTGGCAGATTTACTGTTGTTACTGCATGCCACTACTGCAACAAACAGCAGCAGGAATAACGGGATAAATGTATAATTCCGTTTCATTCTTCTTTTATATTAAAACTCAATTTCACTTCTTTTCTTCCAACTTCAAGCATCACTTCAGCGCCATTAACCATCGGTACGTTCATGCTGACATGCCCTACCGGAAACCCGAAACACACCGGATAATCGTATTCCTTCACCAAATCGGCCAAGGCCCCGTATAAATCTTTCCCTAGCGAATGATTCTCCACATATTCGGTGAATTGCCCGATAATGAGTCCTGAAAGTTTCTCCAGTACACCGCTCAATTTCAGATTGTATATCATACGTTCCACGGCATGAGGGCGTTCACCTACATCTTCAATGAAAAGAACGGTTCCTTCTGCCGGAATATCGTATGGTGTGCCTCTCAGCCCATAGAATACGGATAAATTGCCACCTCGTAAGATACCTCTGCCTTTGCCTTTGTGATTCAATTTATGAGCCGGACAAAGATAACTGAATTTATCCTCCGATGTTTCAACGGTTTCTGCCGTTTCCGGCGAAAGATGTCCGAATAGAATATCTTTCAATGCCAACGTGCAGAAATCATCTTCCGGTTCCACCGTCAGATGACGTGCCATGAGCGCATGCAACGAAGCGAATCCATTCTGTTGGAACACACTGTGCAGGGCGGTTATATCGCTGAAACCAATGAGCCACTTGGGATGTTCGCTGAACTTGCTGAAATCCAGTTTGTCCACTAAGTGGACAGCCCCGTATCCGCCACGGCTGCAAAAAATAACTTTTGCCTTTTCGTCATCCATCGCATCTTGCAAATCCTCCAGGCGTTGCCGTATGCTGCCCGCATACGTCCCGTGCGCACTTCCGGCATGTTTTGCCATGACAACTTCCAACCCCCAGGATTTCAGCCGTTTCTTGGCTCCTTTCAGGAAGGACTTGTCTATTTTGCTGGAAGGGGAAACGATAATCACGCGGTCACCTTCTTGTATATGTGGAGGAAAAATAAGATTGCTCATAAATAACTTGAGTGTATTTAGCGCAAAAATACACAATTCACCACAGATTACACAGCGTCTCACAGAGTTTTTATTGTGAAACGCAGATTAACGCAGATTTGCGCAAAGAATTAAACACAGCGCAGCCTTATAATCTGCGCAAATCTGCGTTGATCTACGTTTAGTCATTGCCTCAGTTCTTGGTGAAACTCTGTGCCCCCTTGTGGCGAACTTTCAAAATGATATTAAACATATAAAAATTCACACCCTGTTATCCTTTGTTTTTCGACTATTTTTCGGATATTTGCTAAAAATCTAACGTTATGGAACCAATCCGGAACTTCAGTCAGCTGACTGCCCACTTGAAAACTTTGAATAAGCGGAAACGCATCGCAGTGGTATGCGCTAATGACCCCAATACAGAATATGCTATCGCCCGTTCTTTGGACGAAGGTATTGCGGAATTCCTGATGATTGGAGACTCTGCCGTTTTGGAGAAATACCCCACTTTGAAGAAATATCCCGACTACGTGCGGACCCTGCATATTGAAGATCCTGATGAAGCCGCCCGTGAAGCTGTGCGTATAGTCCGCGAAGGTGGTGCGGACATCCTGATGAAAGGAATTATCAACACCGATAATCTGCTCCATGCCATACTTGACAAGGAAAAGGGGCTGCTTCCTAAAGGTAAAATCCTGACCCATCTTGCTGTCATGCAGATACCTACGTATGATAAACTGTTGTTTTTCTCGGATGCGGCAGTCATTCCCCGTCCCACTTTGCAGCAACGCATCGAGATGATTTGGTATGCAATCCGTACCTGTCATCATTTCGGCATTGAGCAACCGCGTGTTGCCCTTATCCATTGTACGGAAAAGGTGAGCGCCAAATTTCCCCATTCACTGGATTACGTCAATATTGTAGAGCTTGCCGAAGCCGGTGAGTTTGGCAATGTCATCATCGATGGCCCGCTGGATGTGAAAACCGCCTGCGAGAAAACGAGCGGTGATATCAAAGGCATTGTTTCGCCTATCAATGGTGAGGCGGATGTACTGATTTTCCCGAATATAGAATCGGGCAACGCATTCTATAAAGCAGTTTCCCTGTTCTCCCATGCCGATATGGCGGGATTGCTGCAAGGACCTATTTGTCCCGTAGTCCTGCCTTCCCGCAGCGATTCGGGCTTGTCAAAGTACTACAGCATTGCCATGGCTTGTCTCACCAGTAATTCGTAATTAATGAAAATACTTGCTATCAACCCCGGTTCAACCTCGACAAAGATTGCCGTTTATGAAAATGAAACGCCTCTTTTGGTGAATAACATTCGTCATTCGGTAGAAGAGTTGTCCCATTATCCCCGTATCATCGACCAGTTTGAGTTCCGTAAAAACTTGGTATTGGCAGCCTTGGAAGCCAATGGTATTCCTTTTGACTTTGATGCCATCGTGGGGCGTGGCGGGCTTCTGAAACCTATTCCTGGCGGAGTATACGAGGTGAACGATGCCATGCTGGATGATATAGCCCATGCCATGCGCAGCCATGCCTGTAATCTGGGATGCCTGATTGCGGCCGAACTGGCTACCCTTCTTCCTGGTTGTCGCGCTTTCATAGCCGATCCCGGTGTTGTGGATGAACTGGACGAAATAGCCCGTGTCACCGGCTCTCCTTTGATGCCCCGCATCACTATCTGGCATGCCTTGAACCAGCGTGCCATTGCCCGTCGTTATGCTGCCGAGCATCACACCCGTTATGAAGATTTAAGTCTGATTATCTGCCATCTGGGTGGCGGCATTTCTGTGGGTACTCACTATCATGGCCGTGCCATCGACGTAAACAATGCTCTCGACGGTGAAGGCCCGTTCTCTCCTGAGCGTGCCGGAACTCTTCCCGCCGGTCAGTTGATAGACCTTTGCAATTCCGGACGTTTTACTAAAGATGAATTGAAAAAGCGTATTTCCGGTCGTGCCGGGCTCACTGCCCATCTTGGAACTACCGATGTACCCGCCATCATTCAGCGGATAGAGGAGGGAGATAAACATGCGGAGTTGGTGCTCAATGCCATGATTTATCAGATAGCCCGTAGCATCGGTGCCGCGTCCGTAGTACTTTACGGTGAGATAGATGCTATCCTGCTGACAGGTGGCATGGCCTATTCCGATTATATCATTTCCCGGCTGAAAGAACGTATCTCGTTCCTTGCCCCGGTTCATGTTTATCCCGGTGAAGATGAATTGGAAGCACTAGCCCTGAATGCTCTCGGTGCTTTGCGTGGAGAACTTCCGATACAGCAATACGAGTAAGATTTTCTCCATCGGTTCCTCTTTATAAAAAACATTTCCAAGCCTTGAAACAATGCTTATTCTTAAGGTTGGGGTATTATTATGTGAACAAGAAACACTTTCTTTTTTAACTTCCAGAGTCTTTTCTATTAACATCTGTGCCGTGAAGTAATGCCCATTCCTTTTCGGTACGTTAATTTCGTCAGCGGCTTATCTTTAGTACAAGAAAAAAGGAGCAAAGCCCCCCAAGACTTTGCTCCTTACAATCTTTTTCCTCGTAAAAAACTAATACGGAGAAAACACCACTAATCAAAAAATATACCTTTGTTTTATTTTAGAAATTATTCTTTCCGGTATCCCACCAGAGGCGTGTAGCACCAGTATCTTCACCACCCAGTTTGCTTACCAAAGCATCATACAAACTCTTATTTTCAGTCTTGTAGCCTTGGTTGAAAAATATGCGGCGAATCATGATATCTGTACTAATTGCATTATCTTTACCACTATTGTTTACGACTACTTTGAAAAGTTTAGGATATCCTGTACGGCGTTGTTCAGCCCATGCTTCACAACCCTCCGGATAGAGTGCCAACCATTTTTGAGTAATAATTCTTTCTAATTTGACTTCCGGAGATGCGGCATTATCCCATTTCGGGGTAATGGTGGTAGTGGCTTTTCCATCGAATTTGCTGTCAAATGCATCCACATAGTCAGCCGGAGTTTTATCGCTTTCAAGATAATCACCAACGCCGTTGGCATCCCATTGTGCAAAGGATACGGTGACACCTTGTTTGTAACAATTCTCTACGTTTTCAGATGTATAACCTCTCAAAGCTGCTTCTGCACGGAGGAACCAAACCTCGGCGGCACTCATCACGATGATTTTGCTGGTGGTTGTGATAGTAGTCTTTGAATGGGTAGAGTAGCGATTATCGGCTACACCTGTTCCTTGGCGAACACCTTTATACTCACCTTCAATGCTGCTTAACTGTTTTACACCGGCAACTTCTTTGATGATATTATCATCTTTATCTCTGCCGTCTTGTGCGGTGTTGAAATAAGAATTCAGGCGTGGGTCGTTGTAACCTTTTAAGAACGATTCCAGACTTGCGTTCATAAATACTTCACCCCAACCATTAACGCCACCAAGCGGGTTACGGATGCCATATTCACCTACGGTTTCATTAGCTGTTTCCAATACACCTCCGTTATCAGGATCCAAAGCAGCTTTAGCTTGTGCTTCTGCTAAAGTTGCATTTTTATTTGATACGCGTATGGCCAAGCGTAAGCGAAGGGAGTTTGCGAACTTCAACCATTGAGCTGGAGTACGTTTGCCTTCTGGCATCATAAAGTCTGCGCTTTCAAAAGATACGCCGCCCTTGTATGCTTTCAGAATATCGACTGCTTTTGCCAAATCTTCGAAGAAGCGGTTATAGACTTCTTCCTGAGATTGGGGCATTTGTTCGGCTGTACCAAATCCATCATAAAGAATAGGACCATAATAATCGCTTACCCGATGTAAGACGGCTACTTTCAGAATTTTAGTTATGGCATGATATAAAGGCCAATCTTTTTCGGTATTAAGTTCTTCAGAGTCTGCAATAGAAGGCATTACGTCTCCATAAGTGTATGTCCACATGGCACTTGTCCAACCATTGTTCAGATTGTAAGTAGAGTTGTTGGCGTTGAATGAACCATTCATATCATGGAAGTACCCACAGAACATGTCAGCTTCCAGGTTCTGTATTACTTGATATTGCCAGTCTGTCCCGTTCACTCCAGTTTGATAGATAATACCTTTTTGGATGGTAGAGAAAGGTACTAAGTTCGTCTGATTATCATATTTTTGCAAATCGTCAGTATAAGCTCCTTTGGTATCGTTGAATGCTGAAAAATTATCAGTGCAAGATGAAAAACTCAAGAGCCCACCAAGAAGCAATGCGGTGGTATATTTTATTTTATTCATATTATTCAGGTATTTAGAAAGTAAGTTTAATATTGAATCCTATGTTTCTCGTTGATGGCATACCGAAAGTGTCCAAACCTTGGTTATCGTTGCCTACAGACATTGTTGCATCTGGATCAAATGGAGCATCTTTGTAGATGAAGAACAAGTTGCGTGCTACCAGTGAAAGGTCTACGCCTTTGATGAAGCCTGTCTTTTCAAGCATTTGTTGTGGGAAAGATTAGCCTAAAGAAATTTCGCGTAGACGGATGTTTGTACCATCATATCTGTAGAATTCTGTAGTGCCATTACCACGGTCACCTACCATTTGGAAAAATTTCTTTGACATATCTACTTCTTCTCCATTCTTATCAGTCCGGTTTGCTATCTTTTGACCTTCCAGTACGAAACCACCTGCCATGCGGGCATCACCGCTTCTCTTGCTGACACCTGCATTGTCTAGTCCGGCTTGTGTTAAAGAAATTACATCGCCACCTACACGTGTGTCAATTAAGAAATAAAAAGAGAAACCTTTGTATGTCAATGTGTTACTCCAACCAAGAGTCCAGTCTGGATTAAAATTACCAATCTTTGCGGCTTTATCTGTAGTTACTTGTGGCAACCCGGCTTTATCATTATTTGAACCATCTTCATTTTTTTCCGGCTCAATCATAATCTTACCGTTTGCGTCACGTACAAATACGTTACCGTAAATGTCACCCAGTGAGCCACCTTCAACCACCATCATTTTATAAGGTATACTTACGTCACCGGAAGCATATTGGAAGCTGGGGGTACCGCCTAAAGAGACAATCTTATTTTTGTTGGTTGCGAAGTTGAATTGAGTTTTCCAACGGAAGTTGTCGTTCATTAACGGGGTGCCGCCTAAAGTTACTTCAAAACCCGTGTTGCGAATTTTACCTGCATTAATCCAACGATAAGCACGTTTTTCCGCTGTGGTTTTAACGCGGATAAGCTGGTTTTTCGTATCTGTACGATAGAATGTGAAGTCGAAGTCTAAGCGGCTATTCAGGAATTTCCATTCAGTACCCACTTCTATGGAATTACTGATTTCAGGTTTCAAATCTTCTGCGAAGTAATAATCGATAGGTTTCACAACGCCACCTGCTGTAATAGTTTGTGCCGGGCTGGTGATACCGATGGGAAGGTCATTACCTACTTGTGCCCAAGAACCACGGATTTTACCGAAGCTAACCCATTCCGGCAGATTGAGAGTTTTATTGATAATCCAAGAAAGACCAACTGACGGATAGAAAAAACCGGAACCTTCGCTCTTTGTATTAGCCAATGTGGAAGACCAGTCGTTACGTGCGGTCAAATCCAAATAAACGCTTTCTTTCCAACCGATTTGGGCTGTTGCAAATACAGATTGGATTGTACGTCTTTGGTCGGCAATTTCATCAATGAATGAAGTACCTGCACCACCTAGGTTCATATTAGGAACATTAAATACATTTGCTTTGTACAAACCTGATTTACCGGAGTCGAGACTCAGTGAATTAACTTTAGTAGTATTGATACTGCTACCAACCGCTGCATTCAAAGCCCAGTCGTTCCAAGTTTTGTTGAACATGGCCATCACGTCACCGTAAACCATGAATTCCTGACGGTTCATCTTGATATAACGTCCGTTTTCGTGTGCAACGTCAGCTGCTGTACCTGCGTACATCTTTTGGTCGTAATTGTCGTTGATATAGTCTACATTGCCACGTGCCTGAACACTGAACCAATCATTGATTTTCAAGTTGGCGCTCAAAGATGCCAAAGTACGGAAACGCTTATCATTACTGGTTACTCTGTTTGTCAACCAATAGGGGTTTTGAGTAAATCCACTGATATCTGTGTACCAGTTTTGCAGAGGCATGGCTCTGTTTGAATCATATTTTTCAAATCCGTTGTTATCACGGTAAACGCTCAAATCTTCACCGCGTGGGAAAGTATACAGACCTACCAATGGGTTCATATAATAACCACCTGAAGTAGGACGATTCTTGATTTTCTGAGTCATCAGGTTTACATTGGCATCCAATGTTAAACGATCATTGAACAAAGATGCTGTTTCACGGAAAGTGATGTTATGTTTTTGCAATTTGTTGACGTCGACAATACCCTTGGCTGTTGTGTTAGCGTAAGAGAAGTAAGTCTGCATTTTCTCTTTACCTGCCATAACTGATAGTGAGTTGGTTGCTGTCACGCCATTGCTGAAATAGTCGCCTACATTGTCATAAGCTTTCATACCGGCTTTTTCTTCTCCCCAGCTTGTTTCACCGCTGGCGCCATATCTGTTCTGAAATTCAGGTAGGCAGATAGCATGGTCTACTGTCAAGTTGGAAGAGAACGTTACGCGTTGCATACCGGCTTTACCTTTCTTGGTAGTAATCAGGATAACGCCGTTGGCTGCTTGTGAACCGTAGAGGGCGGCAGCGGAAGCACCTTTCAGGATACTCATGCTTTCAATGTCGTCCGGGTTTAAGTTGGAGATACCATCACCGGAGTCACGGTTACCGGCATCGTTGTTACCACCCATAGCCGAGAATGCTTGTTCGGATACGCTGTTCAACATAGGAACCCCGTCGATAACATATAGAGGTTGGTTATTACCGTCAGAGTTGGCTGAACGGATACCACGGATAGATACTTTGGCAGAACCACCTAAACCGGAGGAGTTACGCGTGATAGAAACGCCGGCTGTTTTACCTGCTAATGCATTAATCATATTAGGATCTTTGGCACGTGTCAGTTCGTCGCCGCCTACTTGTTGGGTAGAATAAGTCAATGAGGCTTCTTTTTTCTTGATACCCATAGCCGTTACAACTACAGTCTCCAAAGCCAGCGCTTCTTCCTTCATCTGTACATTGATGGATGTTTTGCCATTGAGGGCTACGGTTACAGGTTCATAACCGATATAGGAAATTACCAATGTAGCATTAGCGGGTGTGTTAAGCACGAACTCACCATCTAGATTGGTAATAACACCATTTGTCGTTCCTTTTTCCAGAACATTGGCTCCGATAATCGGTTCACCCTTAGAGTCGGTGACGACACCTTTAACGGTGTTTTTATCTTGTTGGATTCCGGCAACTTTGTCTACGCTTGCGCCGTTTTCGGTTAAGATGATATTTTTACCTTCCATCACGTATTTAATGTTCGTTCCTGCGAACATTTCGTTGAGAAGTTCGGATACAGCTTTATTTTCTGCATTAACGTTTACTGTACGGCGTACGTCTACGCTTTTCTTATTGTACACAAACAAATACTCTGTTTGTGCCTCAATCTTGGCAAGTACCTGGCCTACTCTCAACTGGGAATTGGGGATACTGACTTTTGCATTTTGGGAGTAACTATTCCCGCTGTAAGCTTGGAAAGTTACAAACAAGAGAAGAAATAGTGTGATCTTCATAGTTCGCAATAATTGCTTAAATTCTAAACTTTTTGGACAAAAAAGTCCATTCAAAGAAATTTTTCTCATATCTTTGTCACTGTGTTAAGTTAATAAATTGATTAAGGTCGAATTTTGACTGTTTCGGATCGGGAAGTATGGGGGTACTTTCCGATCTTTTTTTATCAAAAAGGGGGGAAGTTTTTTTTGACTGTTTCGTTTATACTTTCATAATATTCCAGGTTTTAAAGGGTTAGTACTAAATTTATAGGTTCTTATTTTTCATATATGATTATCGAATCTTTAGCCTCGTTGATGGTGAACCGGAACGGGTGGTCTTTAGAAATAGCCCGCAAGATATGCTCGACGCCGTCTTGCTCTCTGAATTTACCGGTGAGACCTTCGTGGTTCAGCAGCTTGGGACTGGTTACGGTGATTTTTACATTATAGTATTTCTCCAGTTTATCCAGAATACCACTGAACGGCACATCGTCGAAACAATACAGACCTTCCTTCCAACGCAGATACTCGTATGAAGGGAGAACGGTTTTCTTTAAACGCCCATCATAGTTGGCAAAGAATTCATCCTTTTGAAGGCGGGTAATCACTTGGTCGTTGCATGAGGGATAAATGTCTACGATACCTTCTACCAAGGTGGTTTCAAATTCTTTGCTACCGTTGTAGGCGCAAACGTTGAAACAAGTTCCTACAACCCTGACCTTGTTCATTTCGGTATGTACGTAGAAAGGTATATTTTTATTTTTGGCAACTTCGAAGTAAGCTTCACCGTCCAGTTTCACATTGCGGTCTTTGCGGCCGAAGTTACCGGCGTAAGTCAAGGTAGACTTTGAGTTCAACCAAACGCGTGTGCCGTCAGCAAGTGTGATTTGTGCCCGTTGTCCGGCAGGGACGGTGATGGTCTGTAGTTGCGCTCCTTTGTTATATAAGTAGTCTACAGTCATAAAATAACCCGATACAGCTACGATGATGGCTGCGGCGATGCGCGCTGTCCAGCGGAGCATCGGGACGAGACGTGCCGTCTTCTTCTTTGCATCTTGTTTTTCAGAGAACAAGGATATATCGAACAGCATACGTTCTTTCAGGAAAACTTCGCGGTTCTCGTCCGAAGCTTCTACCCAATCCAGGATTTGCTTTTCTTCTTCGATGGAAGCGGTTCCTCTGAAATACTTATATAATAATTCTTGGTTCATCTTTTAAAACGGTTTGATTAAATAGGGAAGTTGTTTATCGCCTCTCTGTATATATAACCGACGAGACGGAAACAACCCTATCGAAAAGTAGGACTTTTTTCAAACTTTTTTTCAGAGGGGGTGAAAAATGCGGTAATATCAAAGGAGGATAGATGCTAGATAGTCCTTCAATTCCAGCCGTAGGATGCGTAGAGCCTTGGTTATGTTGGCTTCTACGGTTTTAATTGAAATATCCAGTTGCTCGGCGATTTTTTTATTGGTCAGGTTCTGATAACGGCTGAGCATGAAAATTTTCCGGCTTTGTTCCGGCATTTCTTGCAGGACTTTGTGGACGATGTGCTGTATCTCGGTATTGAAAATCTGGTCGGGCTCGCAGGCTCTTAAGGTGGAGATACGCAGGTCCAGTTCGCGTTGCCGGTGGGTGTTGATGTCTTCTTCGGCACGCAGGCGGATTTGCTGGTGCTCCAGGTGGTTGAGGGATTTGTTTTTGATGATGGTAAGCATCAGCGCATTCAGATTGCTGTCTTCTTCCCATCTTTCGCGGTTTTCCCATAAAGCAATCATGGACTCCATCAATACATCTTCGGCTTCCGCTCTGTCCCTGAGGTAGGAATAAGCAAAAGACAGAAACTTTTCTTGATTTTCCTGAAAGAAACGGGAGAAAAGATTCATAGTATGTAAATTTCCGGAATCGGACATTCTTTAAGGAGTTTTATGCTATTTAAGGTTTCATACGACAAATCAACATAATCTTTTTGGAATATGCAAGTAATACATGTTGTTTTTTCTGCATATCCCTTTCTGTATGGGGTTGAAAAGAAAGCCCGGCGGATTTTCCGCCGGGCTTTATCTATTAGAGGGAAAAAGTCGTTTTATTTCTTTTCCGGTCTTTCTTGTCTTTCGGGACGAGGAAGCAGAACTTTACGGGAAAGTTTGAACTTGCCTGTCTTAGGATCGATGTCGAGCAGCTTCACGTCGATTTCGTCACCTTCCTTGATTCCGGCTTCTTCTACAGTTTCCAAGCGTTTCCAGTCTATCTCGGAGATGTGGAGCAGGCCGTCTTTGCCCGGCAGGAATTCAATGAATGCACCGTAAGGCATGATGGAACGTACTTTACCTTTGTAGACTTCACCTACTTCCGGTACGGCTACAATACCCTTGATGATGCGCATTGCATCGTCGATACATTTCTTGTTGGTTCCGGCAATTTCGATTCTACCGATGTTGTCTATTTCTTCAATAGTGATGGTTGCGCCGGTCTCTTCCTGCATACCCTGAATAATCTTTCCGCCCGGGCCGATTACGGCGCCGATGAATTCTTTAGGAATAGTCATGGTTTCAATGCGGGGAGCATGCGGTTTCAGGTCGTCATGCGGCTCTGCGATGCACTCGGTGATTTTACCCAAGATATATTCGCGGCCTTCTTTGGCCTGCAACAATGCTTTTTCCAGGATTTCGTAGGACAAGCCGTCTACCTTGATATCCATCTGCGTAGCAGTGATACCGTCTTTTGTACCGGTCACCTTGAAGTCCATATCGCCGAGGTGGTCTTCGTCGCCGAGGATATCGGACAGTACGGCATATTTATCTTCGCCTGCATTCTTAATCAATCCCATCGCGATACCTGATACCGGCTTCTTGATTTTAACGCCTGCATCCATCAGTGCCAGTGTACCTGCACATACGGTAGCCATGGAAGAAGAACCGTTTGATTCGAGGATATCGGATACTACGCGTACTACGTAGGGATAGTCAGCAGGGATTTGACCTTTCAAAGCACGCCATGCCAAGTGGCCGTGGCCTACTTCGCGACGGCCTACACCACGCTGTGCCTTAGCTTCGCCCGTAGAGAACGGAGGGAAGTTGTAGTGCAACAGGAAGCGCTCTTTGCCGTGTTCCAGTACATCGTCGATGATTTTCTCGTCCAGCTTGGTACCCAAGGTAACGGTAGACAAAGACTGAGTTTCACCGCGTGTGAAGATAGCGGAACCGTGAGGGCCGGGCAGATAACCGATTTCGCACCAGATGGGGCGGATTTCGGTAGTCTTACGTCCGTCAAGACGCTTGCCTTCGTCCAGGATAGAACGGCGCATGGCTTCTTTCTCAACATCGTGATAATAACGGTCGATGAGCGGAGCCTTTTCTTCCAGTTCTTCTTCGCTGAACTGTGCTTTGAATTCTTCGCGGATAGCGTCGAAAGCGTCCATGCGTTCGTGCTTATTCTTGTTTCCGGAAGCTGCGATGGCGTATGCCTTGTCGTAGCAAGCGTCGTGAACTGCCTTGCGGAGTTCTTCATCGTTCACTTCGTGGCAATATTCGCGTTTTACGGTAGAACCGACTTCTTCTGCTAGTTCCATCTGAGCTTTACATTGTACTTTGATGGTCTCGTGGGCAGCCTTCATGGCTTCCAGCAAATCTTTCTCCGATACTTCGCTCATTTCGCCTTCTACCATCATGATGTTCTCGTATGTGGCGCCAACCATGAGGTCCATGTCGGCATTTTCCAGCTGATCGAAGGTAGGATTGATAACGAACTTACCATCAATACGTGCTACACGTACTTCAGAAATAGGTCCGTTGAAAGGGATATCTGAAACGGCAAGGGCAGCGGAAGCTGCAAGTCCTGCCAGTGCATCGGGCATATCAACACCGTCTGCCGAAAACAGGATGATGTTTACATATACCTCTGCATGAAAATTGTCGGGAAATAAAGGGCGGAGAGCACGGTCTACAAGACGGCAAGTCAAAATCTCATAGTCAGAAGCGCGTCCTTCGCGTTTGGTGAAACCACCGGGAAAACGTCCGAATGCTGAGAATTTTTCTTTGTACTCTACCTGTAACGGCATGAAATCTG
>ULTJ01072691.1_pt1 | contig 15900 bp, 14 predicted proteins | sample 1957491 | NCBI WGS metagenome assembly ULTJ01 (sample SAMEA4835731, study PRJEB28245) | human gut metagenome | biome: gut microbiome; material: fecal sample | place: Denmark | collected 2008 | reverse complement strand
TCAGCTTTGCGATGAAGCCGTTTCTTGATTATGACTACCGACATAATCAGGAATTTGAAAAGGCTCTTACCAAGTACGATGAACTGATGAGCATGAGCCGCAAGGAACGTGCGGAAAGCGGTGGGGAACAATTTCCGCAAGAGCCTATTCGCAAACGCTTCTTGGTCTCGGATGTAACGCCCGAAGGATTGAGCCTCATTCATGCACAGAACAAACGTGGGCTATGCTTGTGGGCTGATGAATTATCCGCTTGGTTCAAGAACTTCAACCGATATAACAACGGTTCGGAGGAACAGTTCTGGCTTTCGGTATTCAGTGCCAAGACCACCATGTCCGACCGCAAGAATGCCAAGAGTTCCATCTTCATCAAGCGTCCGTATATATCGGTCATTGGTACTATCCAAAAGAAAATATTGAACGAGCTGGCTAAAGGTGAACGCTCCAGCAACGGATTTATCGACCGCATTCTGTTTGTAATGCCCAACCTGCAACAGAAAGCACGATGGAATGACAAGGAGCTGCCGGAAGATATAGAGCAAGAATGGAATGCCTTTATTGACAAACTGATACAATCAGAGTGTCACCTCAATGAACATGGAGAGATTGAACCGCAAATTCTCTTTTTTTCAGAGGATGCCAAGAAACGGCTTTACGAGTGGCAACACCATTTCTCAGAGCTGTGCGACCGGGAAACGAGCGATACCATCGTGAGTATCTATTGCAAGCTGGAGATATACATCATCCGCTTCTGCCTGATTATCCAATTGGCACGATGGACTTGCGGAGAGTGCGACAAGACCAGCATCAACCTTCTGACGGTGGAGAGAGCCATTAAACTGACAGAGTATTTCAAGGAGTCCGCATTGAGCGTACAGAATATTCTGAATGAGAATGCCCTCAACAGTCAGCAACAAACGATAGTCAATTTGCTACCGCCTTCCTTTACGACAGCCCAAGCTATACAGATAGCCGAGCAAAACGGAATGAAGGAGCGGACATTTCAACGCTTTCTCAATGACAATATCGGAACATTGTTCCGCAAAGAGAAGCATGGAGAATATTCAAAGATTAACCCGTGACATTTTTGTCGGTTTTGACACTTTCCAAGCAAAAACGACAATAACGACAAAAATGACACACCTAAAACGAAGCCAACAATGAGTACACATAGATTCATATTAGAACCCTACAAAGGTGTCAGCACCCGGCATACTTGCCCGAACTGTCACCGCAAAAGATGTTTTTCCAAGTACATTGATACAGAGAAACAAATCAGGTTCCCGGATTACGTGGGTCGTTGCGACCACGAGCAGAAATGTGGCTATCACTTCACGCCCCATGATTACTTTGAACGGAATCCGTCTGAAAAGAAAAAGTTATCCTCAGATGACTTTCGGAACTATGCACCTATTAAAGAAGCCGAGCCGATAGCCACTTCCTACATTGATTTGGAAATAGTCAATCAGTCGTTACAACGCTATCCTGAGAACAAACTGTTTCAATTTCTATCGGTTCAATTCGGAGAGGCGGAAACTTTGAAGCTGATGGCGAAATACAAAGTAGGTACTTCCAAACATTGGGACGGTGCAACCGTATTTTGGCAAACGGATTATCAGAACAGAATACGCACAGGTAAGATAATGCTTTACAATCCGACGACGGGCAAATGGATAAAAGAACCGTACAATCACGTCACGTGGGTACACTCCGTACTGCATAAAGACGGCTATAATTTGAAGCAATGTTTCTTCGGCGAACATCTGCTTCCAGAAGACAAAAGCCGTCCTGTTGCATTGGTCGAAAGCGAGAAAACGGCAATCATTGCCTCCTACTACCTACCCCAATTCCTATGGATTGCATCGGGTGGAAAGAATGGTTGTTTCAACGCCAACAGCCTGTCTGCTCTTGCCGGAAGAAGCGTTGTGTTATTCCCCGATTTGGGAGCAACCGACTATTGGCAGAACAAAATCGGGTTGATGAAAAACTATGGTATTGATGTGCAACTGTTCGATTATCTGGAATCCAAAGCTACCGAAAACGAACGGAAAGAGGGGTACGACATTGCCGATTATCTGTTAAAGATGCGCCCCGATGAAGCCATACTCCAGCAGATGATCAAGAGAAATCCGAACTTGAAAACACTGATAGAGACATTCGATTTGAAACTCGTCAGCGTACAACGAGGCATCCCTCAACCGAAGGTTGCACCACCTAAGAAACGGGGATTCAAACTTTGAGAAAAGGGAGTGAAATCGAGACTTTTTTACTGTAGCAAGTTAATGTCGGTGTATTACATTTCCCGACCACTTGCTCCTCAAAAAGTCTGAGGAGGCGGCTCCCGATGGTCACAATTTATTCACTAAAAGCAATTCAAAATGGAAAAGAAATATACGATAACTCTCCGTCTGTCATACGACCAATTCGCATGGCTCGGTGCGCTTTGCAGACGGAGCAAGCAGACCCAAAGCGCAGTCATCCGTTCGCTCATCGAGAATGGGACGGTACGTGAGCGAATCACGAAAGAGCATATCCACATCATCCGTCAGTTGATAGGTGAAAGCACCAATCTTAACCAGTTGGCAAAGCAAGCAAACACCTACGGATTCTTTGCCGTTGCCGAAAGATGTGAAGAGATGGCGCAGCGTATTAACCAACTTATAAAACAACTGAAAGATGATAGGTAAGCAGACCAAAGGGACATCGTTCGGTGGCTGTGTCCGCTATGTTCTGAAAGAGGAAAAATCCAAATTGCTGGAAGCTGTCGGAGTGGACGGCTCACCCGAACAGATGGCGGAGCAATTTGAATTACAAGCGTTGCTCAACGACAAGGTAAAGAATATTGTCGGACACACCTCACTCAACTTCTCCCCTGAAGATAGCGAACGCTTGAAGTCAGATGATGTGTTGATGTTGCAAATCGCCCACGACTACATGAAACTGATGGGCATCGAAAACACACAGTACATCATCGCCCGGCATATTGACCGTGAGCATCCGCATTGTCACATCGTTTTCAATCGGGTAGACAATGACGGTAAGACGATTAGCGACAAGAACGACTTCCGCAGAAATGAAAAGGCGTGTAAGATGCTGACGGCAAAATACCGCTTGCACTTTGCCAACGGCAAAGACCATATCAAGGAAGAACGCTTGCGCCCATACGACCGAGCGAAGCATGAGATATACAAGGCGTTGAAAGAGGAATTGCCCAAAGCTCAAAATTGGGATGAACTGAAAGAAAACCTTGCCGACCGTGACATTGATATGAAATTCAAGGTCAGCCGGACTACAAGGGAAATACAGGGTGTCAAGTTTGAGTACAACGGCTTTTCTTTCTCCGGTTCAAAAGTCAGCCGTGAGTTCAGCTATTTGAATATCGACAACCGATTGGAGCAGAATACTTGTGCTTCCTCATTTGAATACCTCAAGCAAGGATTCACGCATAAAAATGAAGAAGTGCAACAAAGCGTTTCCCTATCCGACAATGGTTCAAGCATCGGTTTTGGTTTGTTGAATGGCAATTCATCATACGATACCACCGCCGCAGAAGAAGCTGAGTTCAATCGTCTGATGAAAAAGAAAAAGGCTAAGCGTAATCGAGGCTTTCATTTATAATCCACTTTTTATTAATACTTTAAATTCAATTATTTATGGAACAGAAAGATTTGATTCTTGATTTCAATCTCTACTTGTGTGAGAAGTTCGGCTACAGAAACAGTTGTAGCGTGATGCAAAATGCCAATGGCTTTTGTGTGAACATCAGTGAGCGTGATTTGGATTGCTACATCCGCTTTTGGGAGTATAGCAACGGAAGAGGCAACTTCCCCGATTGGAGCATCATCATTGTGCGCAGCAACTTCAAAAAGAGCCAAGCCGAAAGCCTGAAAGATTTGGCTCGTTTCTTCAAAGAGTACATGCCACGCTACGGTTACAAATACCTCTGTACCGAAGGTGATGACTACAAGTATTATCAGACACTCGGCTTGAAACTTATCCATCAAGACCTGTTCGGGCAAGAGAACTATGGATTAGCAATGAAGGACTTGAATGTCTGATACTTGGTTTAGGGTTAAGGAGGGGGATTTTCCCTCTCCTTAATTTTTATCGATATGCTCCATTATGAAAATAAGTCATTCGGATATGACTTTACTTTCCTAACGCTTTAAAGACTTTCGCTATGCAACGTTTTTTCTGTTCCATATTGGGATACACATAAAGATTTAGGGTGGTACTGATGTTGGAATGCCCCAATAGTACACTTACTGTTTTGTAATCGCAGTTGCTTTCTATGCAACGAGTGGCAAAGCTGTGCCGGAGACCGTGGTATTTCAACTTGGGAATGCCAAGTTGCTCCATCAAGCGTTTGTAGTAGTTGCGGTAGGTTCTTGGTTCAGTGGGAGAAGGCTCATTGGTCAGCACATAGTAATCAGAATTGACTATCTTCTTCAGTGGCTTGACCATTGAAATCAGTTCCTTACTCATAGGAATCTCTCGACAAGAGTTTTTGGTTTTGGGAGTATTGATGACAAGCTCGGTGTGCTTTTTATCACCCTCAATCACATAAATGCGTTCAATGGTTCGCTGTACACTGATGGTTCCGGCTTCTATGTCTATGTCGCTCCATCGTAGCGCACAGACTTCTCCGATGCGCAGCCCGGTACTAAGGCTGATATAAATGCCCAAGTTTCGGAACGTAAAGTTTTGCCGGATATAATCCAGTATTTTCTTGTGGTTTGCTACAGTAAGCACTTCCAACTCCTTGTTTGTTTCAGTAGGCGGGTATTTGATTTCCCATTCGCAATAGCTCATCCATTCGTTTTTTACTCCGAACTTCATCACCATTTTAAGCACGATAAGAATATCCTTTACGGATTTAGCACTCATACCTGCATTGAGCTTTTGTAGTACAAATGTTTGTACGGATTTCTCACTGAGAGTATCTTCATTGCCAAAATATGGCAAGATGTGATTCTCTAAAATCAACATATAGGCTGCTAATGTCGATTGCTTTACATACGGTCGCTTGTCTTCTCGCCAGGCTTCCGCAATTTCTCTAATTTTCTTTTGGGTCATAATCACTTTTTATTAGGTGTTTATAATTAGAGAAATATAGTAACCAATGTTCCCCATTTGAGATTTCCGGAGTTTAGTGGGGAGTGGAAAATAGTAAAGGTTTCAGAACTCTTGGAGTTTTATTCAACCAACTCTTTATCATGGGAACAATTAGATTATGGTAATGGAATAATCAAAAATCTACACTATGGGCTAATACATAAAGGTTTGCCGACTATGGTAGATATTTCTTCTGATTTACTCCCTTATATCAAGAGTGAATCAATGCCAAAGTCATATACATTATTTCTAAATGGTGATGTTGCCTTTGCCGATGCTTCAGAAGATACGAATGATGTTGCTAAAGCAGTTGAGATTGTAAATTGTGATGAGCAACAAATCGTTTCCGGTTTGCATACTATTCATGGACGTGACAAGTCTGATTTGACCGTGATAGGTTATAAAGGATATGCTTTTGCCTCAGATTCGTTCCATAAACAGATTAGACGGATTGCTCAGGGTACAAAGGTATTCTCTATAAATGTTCGCAACTTCGATGAAGTTCGTGTAGGAATACCATCCAAAGACGAACAAATAAAGATTGCGAAGTTATTGCGAGCAATAGACCTACGTATCGCTACCCAAACCAAAATCATTGAGGATTTAAAAAAAACTAAAGTCCGCAATTTATCAGAAGTTATTTTCTAATATGCAAGGAGAAGAATGCTCACTTTCGGAATTGGCTGAAATAATCAAAGGACAACAAATCAATGGAAGTGAACTTAGTGACAGTGGGAAATACTATGTGATGAATGGCGGTATAACACCGTCAGGTTATTATGACTGCTATAACACAGAGGCAGATACCATTTCAATAAGTGAGGGTGGAAATTCTTGTGGCTATGTTCAATATAACAGCTCCGAATTTTGGAGTGGTGGGCATTGTTATACCTTGCGTATAAAGTCAACTGCTCCCATATTAACGCAATTTTTATTCCACTTTTTAAAATGGAAAGAACCGGATATAATGACACTCCGGATAGGTAGCGGTTTGCCAAATATTCAGAAGAAGGACTTGTCAAAAGTTGGCATAAATGTACCCTCATTAGACAGGCAAGAACAACTAATCACATTACTTACTACTTTTCAAATGAAGATTGAAAATGAAGAAATTTACGCTGTAAACTTGGAAAAACAGAAACAATACTTACTCCAGCAAATGTTTATATAAACATCTGTTGGAGCAGGTATTGCCGTTGTAAAAGTAAATCGTCATAAAGTTTTTTCTCTATGGATATTTTTGAAGTTAATTTATTGAGTACATTAGCTATGACTTTTTGTTCATGAAGGTTTGGAATGCGATGAAGTGTTTTGAAGTAATCAATTACAGATAGATTCAACAAACCATGATTCCTTGCTCCTTCACCTGCAATATCTGCAATACCTTTGTACCATTTCTTTGATTCAAAATAGTGTGCAAGAAAATCAGAATCAATTCTTGTTGTATCAGGTCTAAAGCAGATATACAAAGGAGAGAGTACGCCTTCAGAATAACGCTCTAATCGTTTGACCGTCCCCCAAGCGTAATCACCTGAATAACTTTTATTATATGCGAAATCGCCATTTTGCACTATGTAATATCCATCCAAACTATCGCTTGCAACGGACTTATTGAAGAAATCTTCTTGATTTACCAAGCCAAATTGAGCTGCAATAGTAAGAACTAATTTACATTGGCTATTGCTATTCTTAGTGCGAATTCTTTGGCAAATCTCAGAAAGTTGCACCAATTCCCACTTTTTCACAAAACCTCCAAGCCTCTTTTTAGGAGCTAACTCTGCAGGATTGCAAAATACATTATCTGTTATTGCGGACATTGCTGAATATGAATCCTTAATCAGCGGACTAAATGATTTTCTTCATCTGCAAGTTGGTGGTTTATCAACTTCATTTGAGGAACTGGGAACTTCATACTCAGGATTATCAGGCAAGAGCGGAGATGATTTTGGCAAGGGCAAACCTTATATTACATACCTTAATATTTACAGCAATAGTATTGTCAATGAGGAACAGGTTGATTATGTTGTAATAGGCGATAATGAGAAGCAGAATACTCTTCTTTATGGCGATTTGCTGTTTACTCTATCGTCCGAAACTCCGGATGAGGTCGGTATAGGTGCTGTTTACCTTGGTGAAAGTGATAAATATTATCTTAACAGCTTTTGTTTCGGACTGCATATGACAGCCACCAATAAGGTATATTCACCATATTTAGCTTACCTCGTATCAAATAGCGTTTTCAGAAAATTCATATATCCGTTGGCACAAGGAAGTACACGATTTAATCTTCAAAAAAATGACTTCATGAAGAAGAAATTTTTACTGCCAACATTTGAGAACCAAAAAGAAATCGCTCGAACTCTCAATGCTTTATCAAGCAAATTGGAGACAGAGCGAAAACTATTATTGAATTATCAAGAGCAAAAGCAATATCTATTAGGGTCAATGTTTATATGAACATACTTCGCAATAGATATGTCTTCTGTTGTTCGAGCAAAACTAACGACAACCTCTCTATGTTGAGTTTGATTTGTACATTACGTAATAACGCTGCTATTGGTCTAATACCTACTTCTTCTTTAGGATATGGTACAATATTATTGAGAAAAGTCTGGTTGCTTATGTTGATAGTGTTTTTTGCCCCTTTCTGAATAAGCGGACTAAGGTAGTTTGTTGTTACAATTGAAGATAGAAAGTAATAATGCAAAAAGCATCCAGCTTCATTAGAATAAGGCTCATAAACTCCATATAGAGGAGAAACAGCAACTGGGTGTTTTTGAAAGCTTTGCTTGATGATTCCATAAGGAAAATTGCCAGTAGGAGATTTTGTGTAAACAATATCTCCATATCTGACAACATTATATTTAGAAGTATCACTTGCTGCAAAAGAACGTCCGAGATATTCAATTTGGTTTATAACACCCTCAGAAACAGACACAGAGTTCACTTCATATCCATTGCTATTTTTCTCCTTACGTTCAGTAAGCAATTTGGAAAGATATATCATCTCCCATGTATTACCATTCAGTCCTTTTTGAATAGCATTCTGTATAATTCCGCTGATTAAGGATTGTAACTTGTTAATGATTTTGTTTTGGGTTGCTATGCGTTCATCTATATTTTGTAATAATGAAGCTATTTTTTCTTGTTCATCCTTAGACGGAACTGAGGTTTCTATTTTTAATAGCTTATTAACAGCTAATCCGGGTTGTGCTGATTGGTCTGAAAATTTCCCTAAGTTTAATTGTATGAATAAACTTTCTAGAAAACGAGTGTCATTATTATTGGTTGCTTTTGCCGCTATAGCATGTTCTGTGATATATGTTTTTCCTGTCACAAAACGGACATTGCCACACAAAGCTCCTTGACGCCCTATTAATACATAATCGCCTTCATGATTATAACTGTCTGTATAGCCACGCAAACCATTACCTCCAAAAACGGGGTATTCTCCTTCATTAAGTATATTGTCGGCTTTTATATTTTTCCCACTCTTAAATTCTTCACATAAATCATCAATAGTACACTTTTTCCACTCCTCCGTAAACTCCGGAAATCTCAAATGGGGAACATTGAGGATTTTATTTTCGTTATTATTTGCCATAATCATTATTCTTTATCAGGGTTAATATCAAATGGCAATAAGTTATCGCCATTATTGAATCGGTCAAAATCAGAGCTAAACAAGCGATCCTGAATGATTCGATACTTCTCAAATTCGCTCTCGGCAAACTCCTTGGCGAACTCTGCCGTTACCTTTCCAGCATCTGGAAGAATTACATCACCACCTGCTTCAAGGATAATATCAATGCGCTTTGCCCAATCTTCCATTGTCATCGGAATATGACGCTTTGCCATACGCTCTGCCATATCCAGTACAGAGTTGACCAAACGCCCCATATCTTCCAATTCGATACCTTTCAGATAGTTTTTTGCTATACTTACATCGGTCTTGACAATTTTTCCGTTGGGAGCTTTCTCCCATGTGGTCAATCCCATGTGTTCTTTTTCGGCATCGGCTCTGCTAACGATTAGTTCTGCCGCAGTCTGACCATGTACGGCATAGTGCATTTTGTTTTGAACTTTCTTAAAAAACAATCGTGTGGTAGGTGCATCACGGTTGTAGTCAATAGCTGTGGCATAAATATCTGTGAGCTTCTGGTAGAAACGGCGTTCACTCAGCCGAATCTCACGAATTTCAGCCAACAAATGTTCGAAATAGTCCTCACCAATGAATGAGCCATTTTCCATACGCTTCTTGTCTATCACATAGCCACGGATAGAGAACTGGCGGATGATAGAAGTACACCACTGACGGAATTGGGTAGCGCGGATGCTGTTTACACGATACCCAACAGAAATAATGACATCAAGATTGTAAAACAAAGTTTTACGATTCACTTGCCGTTTGCCTTCTGTTTGAACTACCGAGAAAAACTCGGTAGTTGATTCCTTTTGTAGCTCACCACTGGCGTAGATATTTTTTAGATGCAATCCAATATTGTCAGTTGAGCAGTCAAACAGAGTGGCCATTGCTTTTTGAGTACACCAAATGGTCTCATTCTGATACATCACTTGTATGCCCTCTTCTTTACCTTCAATAGCGAAGATAAGGAACTCAGCCGTACTGTTCCGTATTTCAAATCGCTTTGCCATTGCCTCTAATTTTAGTCAACTAACCCTAATTCTTTCAGATAGCCTTCGATTTCTTTATCAAGATTGGCTCGTTTGGCTTCGAGTTCTTTAATCTCCGCCATTACAGCTTTGATGTCGATAGGTTCTTCTTCCTCAAAGGTATCGACATAACGAGGGATATTCAGATTATAGTCATTGTCTGCTATCTCTTGCAGTGTAGCAAGGTGGCTGTACTTCTCGATTTCCTTACGGTCACGATAGGTGTCAACTATCTTTTTGATGTGTTCGGGTCGAAGTTTATTTTGAGTTTTTACCTTTTCAAACTCCTTGCTGGCATCAATAAAGAGGATATTGTCATCTTCCTTACGGCATTTTTTGAGTACCAAAACACAGGTCGGTATAGACGTTCCATAGAAGATGTTAGCAGGCAGACCAATGATTGCGTCCACATAATTTTTCTTCTCAATGAGGAAGCGGCGGATTACACCTTCGGCATTACCACGGAATAAAACACCGTGAGGAGCTACACAAGCCATCGTGCCACCATCGGAAAGGTGGTATATCATGTGAAGGATGAAAGCGTAATCGGCTGTCTTGCGTGGGGCTAAACGCCCGGCTTTGCTGAAACGGTCATCAGTATTGAATTTGTCAGCTGCACTCCATTCGGCAGAGAAAGGAGGATTGGCAACTACTGCATCAAATTGGGTATCGCCAAAGGCATCTGCCTCCAGTGTATCACCATTTTCAATTTTGAAATCACTGAATTTGATGCCATGCAGCAACATATTCATGCGAGCCAAGTTATAAGTAGTCGGATTCTTTTCCTGACCGTAAATTTCTACAGCGTTACCGATGTGTGCTGCACGGAGTAGTAGAGAGCCTGAGCCACAAGTCGGGTCATAGACATTGCGCAGACGCTCATGGCCGATAGTTACAATCTCAGCCAATATACGGCTTACCTCTTGCGGAGTATAAAATTCTCCGGCTTTTTTACCTGCTCCGGCTGCAAATTGACTAATCATATACTCGTAGGCATCGCCTAAGATGTCGATTTCCTTTGAGGCTTCCACGCCAAACTTGATTTCGTCAAGAGCCAACAATACGTTGCTTATCAGTGTATTTTTGTCGTCTGCTGTTTTTCCTAATTTGGGTGAAGCAAGGTCTATATCGGAGAATAATCCGCCAAAATCCTCTTCACTGTCACGTCCGAGGGTGCTATCCTCAATACGTTTAAGTGAACGCTCTAACATCGGGAGGATGTTCTCTTTCTTCTTGATACTTTCGATGACAGACGAGAACAGGTATTGAGGTTCGATAAAGTAACCGATTTCTGAAAGGCAAAGGTCTTTTACCTCTTCTTGCAATTCTGCGGTATCTTCGTCATCCATGTTCCATAGCTCCTTGAAGCTAACTTCGTCATCTTCCAATTCACCATTTACAAAATTTTCTATCTTTTCAGACAGATACTTATAGAATATAAAGCCCAGTGTGAAGTACATGAAATCGCTTGCCGACATATTGCCACGCAAACGGTTAGCCACTTCCCAAAGCTGGTCACGGAGTTTTTGTTGTAATTCTTCGCTCATATTATTTTTATTTTTTAGTCCCAACTAAATGTGCGGATAATCGAACGCAATCGGTCAATTATCCTTTTTAATGTCTTGTTCCTTTTTATCAATCCCAGATGTTTCTCTTTCAGCGCATCCTTTATGATGTCTGTTTGCTCTTTCTGTACATAATCGTATTCTGACAAATAATGATTCAGCACTTCGGGAGCAATATCTTCCTCTTGCGCTAATGTATGAATAGCTTCGGTACGCTTCTTGGTAATGTAGTTGTTCAGCCGCTCTTCCAATTCGGAAGTACCATCAGCCTTTTGTTTTCCGGCCATGAAATTATCACGGTCATCATCCACATTTTCTTGAATAAAGCCGTCTATCAGTTTGGCTTTGCTTCGCAATTCAGCATCCTTGATCATCGTGTCAATAATGGATTGACGGCGTTCAGCATAATCCGCACTATATGGGTCAAGATTTGCAATGAGTTCAAGAATATATGCCACATTGATAATGTCGCTATGCAGGAGTTCCAGACAAAAGTCGATGTCTTCCAAACTTCCATCGGCATCCTCACCACTTTGTTCTCCATTTGATGCAGGCGTGGCAGATGTCTGTGGTTTTGGAATCACATTGTCATATATATCAAGGTATTTGCTTCGGAAATCCATGTATTGCTGTTCCGTCATACCCAAATCATCCGCACTTTCATCGTAATCTTCGTAAATTTGAATTTCTGCGTGTTTGCGGATAATATCACGAAACGCCAACACGAAATCCTTTTTATCCGTTTCACTTTGCAAAAGGTCGATGCTTGAAGTGGTGGGATATTTTTGTAAGAAGTCCTTAGCAAGCTGTTGATATTCTGTCTTTACCTCCTCAAATGGCGGACGAACAATTTCCTCTGGGTTGTTACTGTTGCTGAATAGACGAATGGCAGTATCAACATTGCTTTTCAAATCACGGAAGCATATTATCTTACCAAAGCGTTTCTTTTCATTAAGCACACGGTTGGTACGGCTGAACGCCTGTATCAAGCCATGATACTCCATATTTTTATCCACATACAACGTGTTTAGCTTCTTGGAATCAAACCCGGTAAGGAACATACCCACCACCAGACAGAGGTCAAGCGGTTTCATGTCGGTACGCTTCTTCTTCATACGGAGATTGATGTCATCATAGTAGGCACGAAAATTTTCAGTAGAGAACGAAGTACCGAACATCTCGTTATAATCGTCCATGATGGCTTGCAACTCGTCAGCTTCACCAACACTTTCACTTACATAGTTCCCTGAATTCATTCCAGTAAGCTCATCATCCTGACTGCTGTTGGCTGCATATGTGAACACAGCCCCAATGCGGATTTTCGGATTGAGTTCTTTGAATATTTTGTAATAGCGTATCAGCATAGGAACTGACTGGACGGCAAACAAAGCATCAAACTCCCCGTCGAATGTGGACTTATTGAAGTTATTGAGGATAAACTTGGCTATTTCCGTCATGCGGTTTTCACTTCCGTTTCCAACCTGTTCGTTACCATGATAGTATTCCACAAGGAAACCCAATACATTTTCATCGGCAATGGCATCCTTTATCAGATAACGGTGAAGACAATTACCAAATATTTCTTTGGTTGTATGCCCGTCTACCGCATTTTCCGTAAATATGGGTGTGCCGGTAAAACCGAATACCTGCGCATTCACAAAGAACTTCATGATGTTCTTATGGCTGTCACCAAAGTGACTGCGGTGGCATTCGTCAAAAATCATCACGATACGAGAGTTGCGGATTTCGTCAATCTTCGTACTGTACCATGTTTTGCTAACGGCTGTATTGAGTTTCTGTATCGTGGTGATGATAATTTTGGAATTGCTTTGGAGACGTTTAACCAACTCATCGGTATTGTCTGTGCTATCCACTGCACCGGGTTCAAACGCTTCATATTCCGATTGCGTTTGTGTATCAAGGTCATGCCTGTCTACCACAAACATCACTTTATCCACATCGTCCAATTCCGAAACCAGTTGGGCTGCCTTGAACGAAGTCAAAGTTTTTCCGGCTCCTGTTGTATGCCAGATATAACCGTTGTCATTGGAGTTCACCACACGGTCGAGGATTTTTTCCACGGCATAGAACTGGTATGGGCGAAGCACCATCAGGCATTTGTCTCCCTCATGAAGCACGATGTATTTGCTAATCATCTTGCCCAACGTGCATTTATCAAAGAAGAATGCGGCAAATTTGTCAAGTTCGTTAAACGGCACATTTCCTGCATCCGTCCAGTTGAACGTGAACTTATAACCGCTATTAGGATTATTGGCAAAATAACGGGTGTTCACACCATTGGATATGACAAATAGTTGAATATAGCCAAACAAACCATGAAATGAAGTCTTATGGTAACGCTGTATCTGATTGTAAGCCTGTTTGAGTTCGATGCCACGTCTTTTGAGTTCTATATGCACCAAGGGCAAACCATTGACAAGAATCGTTACATCATAACGACATTTTTTGCGACCTTCTACCGTGATTTGATTGGAAACCTGAAACTCATTCTGGCACCAATGTTGGCGGTTGAGAAATTCTACCCAAATACGTTGTCCGTTTTCTGTTTCCAAAGGAAATAAATCTCGAAGTTTCTTGGCTTTCTCAAATCGTGTCCCTCCCTCAAGGTATATCTGTATCTTTTCAAATTCAGCTTCGGTAAATTCGGTACGACCTAATTCCGCCAACTGCTTTTTGTTATGGATTTCCAGTTGACGTTTGAAATTAGACATAAGATTTCCCTCTTCTACAATTTGAACATACTCGTAGTTCATTTTGCGGAGAGTGGCGATAAGTCCATTCTCTAAAGCAGCTTCGCTTTGTATTGCCATATCCTTGCCTTATTATGAGTGGTTATTAATCGTTTTTCTTAAATAGTTAGCATATTGGCATCCAATGTTTTCTAATTTTCATAGATTACAACTGAAACCAAAACCATCAGATCTATTAATTCTATTGCTGTCTTTCTTTTTTATCAGTTATCAAATCTTTCAAATCAACCTGTAGAATCTCAGCAATCCGCTGAAGCGTTTCCAAATTCGGTTGAATCCTGTTACACGCATAAGCATTTACCATGCTGAAACTCTTGTCGAGTTTCTTTGCCAACCATGTTTGAGATATACCTTTTTCAGATAATACAGCCTTTATTCTATTCAGTTTCATTCTTTGATTCGATTTTATAGTGCAAATATAGCGAATTATATTCGATAATAGGGTATATTTGCATTAAGAAAAGGCAATTCTCAAATGAGTTATGCCCCATAATAAAAAACAATTGGATTATAACTATATCAATTGAATTACAAGTAAGAGGCAGAAATGGAAATTATCAATCTACGACTTCACAGACCGCATTGAGCTGAGAAATTGGCTGAAGGCTAACCACAACCAAGCGAAATCTTGCTGGGTTATTACATCACGCTCTAAGCAGCCCACATATGAATGCATTCCATACATTGAGGTCGTTGAGGAAGCATTATGCTTCGGGTGGATTGATTCAACTATAAAGAAATTACCAGATGGACGCCTTGCACAGCGGCTTTCACCTCGTCGCAAAAGAAGCCATTGGACTAAGCTAAACAAAGAACGCTGTATTAATCTTGAAGACCGAGGACTTATGACAGATGCCGGACGACAAGCATTTGAGAAATCTTATTCCTACGAAATAGTCCCAAAAGGCTCTCCGATAGAAGAAATTATCAAGAAGCATAATAAGGAATTGAGACCGAATTTATGGACTTAATCTTTCGCAATTCTAAAATGCAATAAGGACAATAGAAGAAAATAATATATTCCCTATTCACTCTGATTTTAAGCAGATAAAAAAGCAAAATGAAAGCGGTTTAGAGTATTGGACTTCTCGTGATTTGTGCGTTGCATTAGGTTATAGTACCTATCAAAAATTCACACGCACAATAAGCAAAACCATTGCGATAGCCAATCATAAATGACTTAATACAGCCAAGCATTTTAACCATACGGTTGAAATGGTTAGATTAGTATTCGGTTCATTTCGCAACATGGAGAGTATACATTTAACATGTATGGCTGACTTGTTTGGAGTGAATGTAAAACTATTAACTACCATCTTGGACAGATTTACGAATCAGGAGAGCATACTAAAAGAGGCAACTATCCGAAAAATTGGGATAGTTCAATCGAAAGAGGAACGAGACAGACATAGAACGCATACCATTGCTCTATAATTGGGATGCAATACGATAATTAGCATAAATATAGTCATTAAATTTAATTATGTCAAAAGCAAAACTAAAGAAATACCTGTTGTCACTTACAAAAGAACAGATAACAGACATCGTACTGGAACTATACGATGCACGTAAAGAAGCAAAAGACTATCTGGAGTTTCATCTTGCCCCGGACTGCAATGTAGAGTTGAAAAAATGCAAAAAAGCAATCCAAAACGAGTTCTTTCCAACCCGTGGATTTTCCGAGAAACCATCATTTGCCAAATGCCGAAAAGTCATTTCCGATTTCCAAAAATTAAAGCCGGAGCCAACCTTTGTTGCTGATTTAATGCTGTTTTACA
>ULTJ01067198.1_pt1 | contig 15912 bp, 11 predicted proteins | sample 1957491 | NCBI WGS metagenome assembly ULTJ01 (sample SAMEA4835731, study PRJEB28245) | human gut metagenome | biome: gut microbiome; material: fecal sample | place: Denmark | collected 2008 | reverse complement strand
ATTGGAGAATAGCCAATGAAGTAGCCCGTATCGAGGCTAAATATCCTAACGCATTAAGTTCGGAAGAACTTTTTGGCTTACTGGATCATTTCAAGTACATCGTTCCGCAAGGAAGCCCGATGACGGGAATTGGCAATAACTATCAGGTAGCCTCTCTTTCCAATTGTTTCGTGATTGGTGTAGACGGCGAAGCAGACTCCTACGGTGCAATCTTCAAAATTGATGAAGAACAGGTTCAGCTTATGAAACGCCGTGGCGGCGTTGGCCATGACTTATCGCATATCCGCCCGAAAGGTTCTCCGGTAAAGAACTCCGCATTAACTTCAACCGGTTTGGTTCCGTTTATGGAACGCTACTCCAACTCTACGCGCGAAGTAGCTCAAGACGGGCGTCGTGGCGCATTGATGTTGAGCGTATCCATCAAGCACCCGGATTCAGAAGCATTCATTGATGCCAAGATGACAGAAGGAAAAGTTACCGGAGCTAACGTTTCCGTGAAGTTGGACGATGCTTTCATGCAGGCGGCCGTTGATGGTAAACCTTATACCCAGCAATATCCTATCGATTCAAGCAAGCCCTCTTTCCAGAAAGAAATCAGCGCCACCGATTTATGGAAGAAAATTGTGCACAACGCATGGAAATCCGCAGAACCGGGCGTACTTTTCTGGGATACTATCCTGAAAGAATCCGTGCCTGATTGCTATGCTGACCTAGGATATCGCACCGTATCTACTAACCCTTGCGGTGAAATTCCATTGTGTCCCTACGACTCCTGCCGCCTGTTGGCTATCAATCTTTATTCGTATGTAATCAATCCATTCAAGCCGGATGCATATTTCGACTTCGACCTGTTCCAGAAGCATGTGACACTGGCTCAACGTATCATGGATGATATCATCGACTTGGAATTGGAGAAAATCGAGCGTATCATGGCTAAGATTGATGCAGACCCGGAGAACGAAGACGTGAAGCATACGGAAAGCGTTTTGTGGCAAAAGATATACAAGAAGAGCGGTCAAGGCCGTCGTACCGGTGTGGGTATCACCGCCGAAGGCGATATGCTTGCCGCGTTAGGTTTGCGCTATGGCACTGAAGAAGCAACTGAATTTTCTGAAAAAGTGCATAAGACAGTAGCTTTGAATGCTTACCGTTCATCCGTAGAAATGGCGAAAGAACGTGGAGCGTTTGAGATATATGATTCCGAACGCGAAAAAAACAACCCGTTTATCAACCGCCTGCGCGAGGCCGATCCTCAACTGTACGAAGACATGAAGAAGTACGGACGTCGTAACATAGCATGTCTTACCATTGCACCGACCGGTACTACAAGTTTGATGACACAGACCACTTCCGGCATCGAGCCTGTATTCTTGCCTGTGTACAAACGTCGCCGCAAAGTAAACCCCAACGACTCCAACGTGCACATCGACTTTGTGGATGAAACAGGAGACGCATTCGAAGAATATATCGTTTTCCATCCTAAGTTTGTTACCTGGATGGAAGCTCAAGGATATGACCCCGCCAAACGCTATACCCAAGAAGAAATAGATGAGTTGGTAGCAAAATCACCTTATTATAAAGCGACTTCCAATGACGTGGACTGGCTGATGAAAGTGAAGATGCAAGGACGCATCCAGAAATGGGTAGACCATTCTATCAGCGTAACCATCAATCTGCCGAACGACGTCGACGAGGATTTGGTGAACCGCTTGTATGTTGAAGCATGGAAATCGGGCTGTAAAGGTTGTACGGTATACCGCGACGGTTCCCGTTCGGGCGTACTCATCTCCACCAAGAGTGACAAGAAGGAAGGACTGCCTCCCTGCAAACCGCCTACGGTTGTGGAAACCCGTCCGGCAGTGCTCGATGCAGACGTAGTCCGCTTCCAGAATAACAAAGAGAAATGGGTGGCATTCGTCGGTTTGCTGGATGGACATCCATACGAAATCTTTACCGGTCTTCAGGACGACGACGAAGGCATCATCCTGCCGAAAAACGTTTCATCGGGACATATCATCAAGAAAGTTGACGAAAACGGTAATAAGCGCTATGACTTCCAGTTCGAGAACAAGCGAGGATACAAGGTTACCATCGAAGGCCTGTCCGAGAAGTTCAACAAAGAATATTGGAACTATGCCAAACTAATCTCCGGCGTATTGCGTTATCGCATGCCTATCGAGCAGGTTATCAAGTTGGTAGGTTCTTTGCAGCTGGATAGCGAAAACATCAACACCTGGAAAAACGGCGTGGAACGCGCACTGAAGAAATATATTCAGGACGGAACGGAAGCCAAAGGTAAGAAATGTCCGAATTGCGGCAATGAAACACTGGTTTACCAGGAAGGTTGCCTCATCTGCAAAACCTGCGGTGCATCACGTTGCGGATAACCCCAAAGCAAACACAAACGTTTGCATAGGAATTTAAATGACTTAGATAACGATAGCTGTATGATTATGAGGATAATTTTCTATACTTGCATAATCATTACAGCTATTGTCATTTCTAAATCTAATATATATGATACTACTATTTAATATTGAGTACCGAACCAATTGGGGAGAAGAAGTAAGAGTGTTAGGCTCAATCCCCGAACTTGCCCTACCTTTACAGACGGTAGACGGCATCCATTGGACTGCTGAAGTGGACATCAAGGCACCGGAAAACGGCATTGTCCAGTACAGTTATCACATTTATCGCGACGGTAAAACTTTAAGAACCGAATGGAACAGTCTTCCACGTACACTCTATGTATCTGGAACAGCAAAGAAAATTTATAAAATAGAAGATTGCTGGAAGAATTTGCCGGAACAGCAGTATTTCTATTCTTCTGCTTTCACAGAGTCCCTATTGGCTCACCGTGAACGCAGCGCTGCCCCCAAAGGTCATAAAAAAGGGTTGCTGATAAAAGCATACTCGCCTTGCATCGACAGCGAGCATTGCCTGGGTATTTGCGGCAATCAGCCCATCTTCGGGAATTGGGATGCTGACAAAGCCATGCTGATGAGCGACGTCAACTTTCCCGAATGGCAAGTGGAAGCCGATGTCAGCAAAATCAGTTTCCCGCTGGAATACAAGTTTATCCTTTATAATAAGAAAGAACGCCGTGCCGTTGCTTGGGAAAACAATCCCAACCGCTACATGGCCGACCCGGAAATAGGCGCTAACGAGACTCTCGCCATTGGCGACCGTTATGTATATTTCAGCCTTCCGGCATGGAAAGGTGCCGGTATAGCCGTGCCCGTCTTCTCCCTCCGCTCTGAAAAGAGCTTCGGTGTGGGCGACTTCGGTGATTTGAAACGGATGATAGACTGGGCTGTGAGCACCCGCCAGAAAGCCGTACAAATTCTGCCTATCAACGACACTACCATGACGCATACATGGACAGATTCTTATCCTTATAACAGCATTTCAATCTATGCATTCCACCCGATGTATGCCGACTTGAAACAGTTGGGTACATTGAAGGACAAGAAAGTGATGGCAGAATTCAACAAACGACAGAAAGAACTGAATGCGCTGCCTACCGTAGACTACGAAGCTGTCAACAAAACAAAGTGGGAATATTTCCGCCTCATCTTCAAGCAAGAGGGAGAGAAAGTGCTGGCATCCAAAGCGTTCATCGAGTTCTTTACATCCAACAAGGAGTGGTTGCAACCGTATGCAGTATTCAGTTATCTGCGCGACGCCTACAAAACTCCGAACTTCCGCGAATGGCCTAAGTTCAACACCTACGACATCAATGAGATTGAAAAGCTGTGTCAACCCGATTCAGCCGATTATCCCCATATCGCCATTTACTATTACATCCAGTTCAACCTGCATTTGCAGTTACTTGCCGCCACCGAACATGCACGCGCCAACGGTGTAGTGCTGAAGGGGGATATCCCCATCGGCATCAGCCGCAACAGTGTGGAAGCTTGGACGGAACCTTATTATTTCAACCTGAACGGACAAGCGGGTGCACCGCCCGATGATTTCTCCGTGAACGGTCAGAACTGGGGCTTCCCCACTTACAACTGGGATGTGATGGAAAAAGACGGTTACTCCTGGTGGATGAAGCGCTTCCGCAAGATGTCGGAATACTTCGACGCCTACCGCATTGACCACATCCTTGGCTTCTTCCGCATTTGGGAAATCCCGATGAACGCCGTACACGGACTTTTAGGACAGTTCGTACCTGCCCTGCCCATGACTCGTGAGGAAATAGAAGGCTACGGACTTTCATTCCGTGAAGAATTCCTGAAGCCCTATATCCATGAATATTTCCTCGGACAGATGTTTGGCCCGCATACCGACTACGTAAAGCAGACTTTCATTGAGCCTACCGATACTTGGGAAATCTATCGCATGCGCCCTGAGTTTGACACTCAACGCAAAGTAGAAGCCTATTTTGCAGGAAAGACGGACGAAGACAGTATCTGGATTCGTGACGGACTGTATGCGCTAATCAGTGATGTATTGTTTGTTCCCGACCGGGAAGATCCTAATAAATATCACCCGCGCATCGGCGTACAGCACGATTACACCTACCGTGCACTGAACGATTGGGAAAAGGCGGCATTCAACCGTCTCTACGACCAGTACTACTATCACCGCCACAACGAGTTCTGGCGCGAACAAGCCATGAATAAGTTGCCGCAACTCACTCAATCCACCCGCATGTTGGTATGCGGCGAAGACTTGGGCATGATACCCGACTGCGTGGCATGGGTAATGAACGACCTTCGCATCCTTTCGCTCGAAATTCAGCGTATGCCGAAAGACCCTACACAGGAATTCGGGCACCCTGATTGGTATCCGTATCGTTCCGTCTGCACCATATCCACGCACGACATGTCTACCCTGCGCGGTTGGTGGAAAGAGGATTTCCAACAGACGCAACGGTACTTTAACACCATGCTGGGTCATTATGGAACTGCACCGGCAGTGGCAACTCCCGAGCTTTGTGAAGAAGTAGTACGCAATCACCTTTACAGCAACTCCATTCTCGCCATCCTCTCCCTACAAGACTGGATGTCAATGGACGGTAAGTGGCGCAATCCCAACGTGCAGGAAGAACGTATCAACATTCCCGCCAATCCCCGCCACTACTGGCGCTACCGGATGCACCTGACACTGGAGCAGTTGATGAAAGCGGAAAGCCTGAACGAGAAGATAAAGGAACTGATTGCACAGACAGGAAGATAATCAGTATATAGACTGAAAATATAAAAGAAAGCGATGGGAAACTTTAATGTTTCCCATCGCTTTCTTTATTATTGTATTCTATAAAATACATTTTTGAGCTATTTTTGTATCTTAGAGAAAACAATTTGAAGCTATTTTTGTATTTTAGAGAATACATTTTATCTTTGTACTAAATTAAAACCCTAAAGATTATGAGGCAGTTATTTGAAATATTCTATCAACTGATAGAACGGACATCAACCGATTTCACACGTTATCTCTATCACGAGATACACTGGGAAAGCAGACTCATCGCCATCACAGGCGCCCGTGGAACAGGTAAAACGACACTTATTCTTCAATATATCAAAAATCATTATGACCCGCACAAAGGTGAAGCGCTCTATGTTTCATTAGACAACATCTGGTTCACTACCCATTCTTTACTCGACTTGGCAGATGACTTTCATAAAATGGGTGGGAAAGCCTTATTTTTAGATGAAGTACACAAATATCCCACATGGTCTATCGAAATAAAAAACATTTATGATAGCTATCCGGACATGAAAGTTGTTTTCACCGGCTCTTCCATGCTGGAAATACACAAGGGAGAAGCCGATTTATCAAGACGTGCCGCCATCTTCCACTTACCCGGCTTATCTTTTCGTGAATTTTTAGAATTGGAATATAAATACAAAACCGAGAGCCTTTCACTTGCAGACCTCCTGACCCATCACGTAGAAGTAGCGATGAATATAGGAAGAAATCTAAAGCCCCTTGTGGCTTTTAAGGATTATCTTTCATTCGGCTATTTTCCTTTCTACCTGGAAGACAGGCCACTGTATCATGAAAAGCTGTTAGCCACCCTTAATACTATTCTCGACGTTGACCTCCCCGCTACAGAAAGAATTGACTATTATTCCATCGGTAGAATTAAAAAGTTATTTGCCATACTTTCCCAACTCGTACCCTGCATCCCCAACATATCAGTGCTCAGCAAAGAGTTAGGAGTAACCCGCATCAGCTTATTAAACTACCTTTTCTACTTGAAAAAGGCGCAAGCCCTTCTCCTCCTCGATAAAGAAACTTCCGGCATCAAGCAACTTGCCAAGCCTGAAAAAATATATCTGGGAAATACAAATTACGCATACGCCCTTGGAGGTGACAAAACAGATATAGGAAACCTCCGTGAGACATTCTTTTTCAACCAGATGCGGATAAAGCATGCCGTCAGTTATTCTTCAAAGGTAGACTTTATGATCGATGGAAAATATAGTTTTGAAATTGGAGGCAAAAACAAAACTCAACAACAGCTGGCGAGTGTAGAACACGGTTACTTGGCGTTGGATAATATTGAAACGGGATTTAGGAATGAAATTCCACTTTGGTTATTTGGGCTGACGTATTGATATAATTTTTTATTATAAGTTGTTTCTACCCAAAAGTACGCAATCTAATTAGCTAAGTTTGTCTTATATACAAATAATTAGTAAGTTTGTGACAAAAGACAATAAACTTCAAATGATGACCAGCTATATTTTTTTAGACCAAATACACTTCTTTGCCCACCACGGTGTAGGTGAACAAGAAACGTTAGTCGGAAATGAGTTTACCGTCAGCCTGCGGCTGAAAGTAAACATTGAGCATGCCATGCAGACCGATGATGTGACAGACACTGTCAGCTACGCCAATGTATATGAAGCGGTAAAAGCGGAAATGATAATTCCCTCCAAACTACTGGAACATGTATGCGGTCGTATCGTATCCCGATTGTTTCGGGAATTCCCGCAAATAGAAAATATAGAATTGAAGTTATCTAAACGGAATCCGCCTATGGGAGCGGATATTGAAGCGGCAGGGGTGGAAATACATTGTGACCGATAGGAATTTTAAGAGAAATATAACACTATGAAAAAACTACTGATGTTTCTTTGTATATTTATATCGCTCTTATCCTCATGTACATCTGAGAATAAGACGAAAGCCATGATGCATCAGGTAGATTCACTAGTTGAAGAATATCCTGACAGCGCTTTAAAGTTACTGAAAAGGCTGCCTATACAAGAACTATCCCGTAAAGAAGCTGCACACTATGCTTTAATACTAGCCCACACTACAGACAGATTATCACAATCATTACTCCCTTGTGATTCTTTATTAAACATAGCTCTTCACCATTATGAAAAGAATGAAAAAGAACGAGCAATAGCGCTACTTTACAAAGGGCGCCTAGAAACAGAAATTGGCAACAGTAAAGAATCGATAATGCTATTTCAAGAAGCTTATGCAATCATCAAACACTTTCCAAACGAATTGAAAACAAAGAATCTTATATGCAGTTCTTTAGGAAACGGATATTTTGATGCAGGTTTCTATGATGAGGCAGGGAAAATATACCACGAACTATATCGATACTGTTTAACGGATAAAGACAAGGTCGTTGCGTTAAACGATTTAAGTGTTTATTACGCCATGAAAGAAGAAAATGATTCTGCTATAATCATGCAACGCAAGGCATTGGAATACTCAAAAGCATCTGAAGACCCAGCATTAATTATTATGTCCAAACACAATTTGAGTATCAGATTTGAATCAATTGATAAACTAGATTCCGCAATATTTTATGCCCAAAGTATTATCGATATATTACCTCAAGAAAAGATAGAAAGCGTCTATTACTATAACTTAGGAAATCTCTTATTAGAAAAAGGTGATAAAGAAGCAGCAGGCTTTTATTTAAATAAATGCTTAGAAGATAGTATCACTGATGCCCTAGAGAAAGCTGTTTTTTTAAAAAGTCTATATGAGTATGAGAAATTATGTGACAATTACGAGGTGGCTAATCAATATTTGGAGGAATATGCCGACATCCTAGACTCTCTTTATACAGAAGACCAAATGTCTGGTATTAAAAAAGTGATATATGAATATAAAACAAAAATGCAAGTTCAGGAAACACAGATAGAAGAGCAACGTATCCGTTATTTTATCATAGGCGGCTTCATCTTAATATGTTTCTTCATAGCACTTTTCTATCAATATCATTTTAACAGAAAAAAACGCGTTCAACTACAATATCAATATTCATTACAACAAACCCAAGAAAAATTAGCGTCTTTACAAGCCATTATCGAAAGTAATGAAGCAATGATAGATATCATACAACAAAAGCATAACAATCTGGAAATAGAAAATAAAATCGGTGAGACGCTAATATGCGAAAGAGAGAAAACCATAGAACGACTTAAAAAAGAAAAATTAGAATTACGAGGTTGGCTTTTCACACAAAGCAATATATATAAAAAAGTTCAAGCTCTGTCCAAGCAAGAAGTCACAGATAAAAAAGAATTGAAAGTATTAAATATTGATGAACAAAAGAAACTAAAAGATACAATATTCGGCATATTTACCGATTACATCTCTTTACTCCCCAAAAAATATCCAAGACTTACAGAAGACGACCTTCTATATCTTTGTTTGCAAGAAACACAACTTGAGCCACAGACTATCGCTTTTTGTTTCGGCTACAGCGACACACATCCTATCAACCAGCGAAAATTACGAATAAAAAGTAGAATGGTAGAAGATAATTAATACAATGTGACTACATCTTTTCATATCCAATTAATAAGCAGCATATTACATTTATAGAGTGTGACTCGTAGAAACTCATTGCATACTTCATTTTCCATAACTTTGCAACCATAATCAATAAAAAAAATGAATATGAAAGCAAAGTTATTTTTTTCTCTATTATTACTATTATTTATTATTCCGGCACACTCAGCTCCCCAAAGAAAAAAAACATCAAGACCTAGAATCTCCCATCTTCGTATTGACAAGAGAGCTTCCACTCGTACGCCTTTAGAAGATTTTGAGATAGCGGTTAATGTAACAGACAATGCTCTACAAATTATTTTTCTGTCCCACTTGTCTGATTCTCAAATCACAGTAACGGATAAAGGTGGGAATATTGTAGCAAACGAACATCAGACTTTTATTTATGAAGGTAAGACGCTACATATATATACTCCGAATGCCTATCCTTATAAAGTAGAAATTACTTCACCATCCATGGATGTTACAGAAGAAATTATACAAGAAGAATTCTAATACACACATTTATCAACTTAAAAAACAATTAATTATGAGACTTAAAACAATTCTTAGCGGTCTGCTATGCGTAACCACACTGTTCTCATGTACGGATGAGACAGACAAATTACTAAACGAACAAAGCCAAACCCAGGCTATATCGAATGAATTATTAGACACATCCGTTGCACAAAAAAACTTTGCACAAATTTTGTCCAAAGCAGTATATGAGAACGAGACATTACGACAGTTCATCAAAAAAGAAGCTATCAAACAATTTGATAATGACTATGATGTATTTTACCCATTTGTAAAAGAACAAAAAGTAGAAGGGGAAAAAACCTTTAGAGATATTCTACTAAAGTACACTACGGAGAAAGAATTAGGTTCAATAGAAATGTCGCTCCCGCTACTAAACATCATGATTCCGGATTTTTCATTTATCGGTGCTTTTTGCGCAGATAAATGGGACACTAGTGACAATGAAGTAGCCGTTAGTTATGCAGTAGGTAATAAGCATGCCACGATGTATGCGGAAGGAGATTCAGTTGCTAATTTAGAAAAAGGCGAATTACCAGATTTCCCTTTCTTAGTTATAAAGAACAATGAACGAATGAAAGTTACCGTTAATACTCGTAGTTTAAATACAAGCAACTACGATTTTGCCGATGAAGCGTTCAACGGTACTCTAAACCCACATAACATCCAAACCAGAGCTACAGATTGGGAATTGTATCCCACTCAAGAATCTACCGAGCCATACATTAACAAAGATGATGTAGATAAATCTGTCATCGAGGCTTATAATGAATTTAAGATTAACAAAAAAGGAGTCGATAGAGACTACATTTACTACGGGCTAAGTAACGATAAATCAACAAATGACAGTCTGGATACTGATATGACGGAGGTATTATACAAATTCAAAATATCCCCCAATGCTTATAGCTCAATATCCGACCCTGAAGATGGTGATCCTCAGCTCAACATTGTAAACGGAGAATATGGAGAGATTGTTAGCAAAATAAACGAACTATCACAAGATTATATACTAAATAATATTTGGACTGCAGGAAACTTTGAATTCAGATTTTATATATATGTTGGAAAAAGAGATGCAACTTCAATAGCTTATAAAAGAACAGTCACAGTTAGTCCTCAGCAATTATTCCAAGTAGATAGAATCCATGTACATAAAAGACATAAAACAGGTTTCCGTCACACTAAATACACATATTCTGTAAGTAAAAACAGTTTAAAACCTAGATGGGTAGATACAAAAGAAGTTACAGATTCAAATATACCTATCACAATTGAGCCTTGGGATTTAGCTAATCAAGCTCTAAATATCCATATAGTCATTGAAGAATTTGACAACTCTCATACTGTGGAAAAAGAATACTCATTTAAAACCGAATATTCTAATAAGATTGACTTTTCCGCCGGTATAAACAGTGGTGGAGTAGCTACTAAAGTAATCGGATATTCTTTGAAATTGGGTTACGGTTTCTCTACAACAACAACTCGCTATGAAGCGATGAAGATAACTACGCAAAAAAGCAGTAATGACTTAGGAAGTATCACTCTAAATTTTTATGATCCAATAATCACATCCGATCAGGAAAGTAATTCGAAAGGTTATAAAGTCTATACTTATAACAGCGGAAGTGTAGAATTAATGATTCTCCCCCATTCTAAAAGAAATTTAAATTAAAATCAATAAAACAAGATGGAGCGCTATTAACATTATCATCTGACGAAAAGTACTCCATCTTGTTACAGTATAATAAAAAAAGGTTATCTTTGAAAGACATAATCAATAAATGATATGAAACAATCAATACATTGGATATTTTTCACCATCTTGTCATGTCTGGTATTCACCGCGTGCAATAAAGACGAGGAACAAGAATTCATAATGAGTACTCCTCCCATAGGCAAAAGTTATTTAACAAGTGGCTCCATAGTAATCAAATTTGAAAGCACTGATTCCGTTTCTTTTTATGCATTCGACCCCTATAATCCAGAGCTATCCCAATATAAAGGTAGAGCCAAATACATATTTGACAACGGAAACATAGAAATTAGAAATGAAGATAATAAAAACTTATCTGTTAGTGATGTTTTAAACACAAAGTGCCCCTATTTTCTATTTTTTAAAGGAAAATTCATAAACTCCGATACCTTAACAGCAAGATTCAACATTTATGGCTATCATTATCAGATGCTGACGTTGTGTGATGTAAATTTTCATATTATAAGCGAATGATTTTTACAACAATAGAATAAAGTATTTCTGCACATTATGAAGAAACATTCCATTATTCTACTATTTTCGATAGGTATTCTTTGTCTTTCAGGATGTAGTAAAGACGAAGATATTTCGATTGATACCCGCCCTCTCCTGAGTTATTTCAAGGGGATTGTCAATGACGAGTCAATACTATATGAACAAAGAGACAGATGGGATAATAAAATATGGTGTTCATCAGTAACTAAATTCGGTGGTAAAATAATAAGAGTTGGTTGGTACATGAACCTTTTAAACCAAAGTAATGATACAATAAAAAATAACATTGCATTATTCCCAATTCGTAAAGGCTTGTACGAAATAGTACCACCAATAGACTATGATAATTTTTATTCAGAAATAGAAATCCGGTACGCTACCTACAAAGGTCAAAATGTTCGCTACAGACCATCTGAACAGAGTCCTTTTCAAGTTTACATTAATAATATAGATGACAGTTATGAATCTCCTATTATTACAGGACGCATGAATGGCATATTGTACAACAGAGAAAATCCAAAAGATTCTATCGAAATTAAAGAAGCGAGTTTCAGAATCCAAGATCATCCGAAAGCATCTCTAGCAACAGAATGATAGAGCCTATATTAATTGAGCCAGTGCCACTATAGTGGCACAACTGTGCCTTACCTTTGGCATCGTCTTGCCAATACGATGGCACAACCGTGCCAATATAGTGGCATCAGAATGGCACAGTATTGGCATTAATCTTATATAAGTTATTTCTTCCGTTTTCGTTTCTTTGCCGACTCAACAGCTTCTGTAACTACCTGTTTGTTGGCAAAGCGCTGAGTATAGTTGGTATAATCGGGAATGGTACGTTCGTAAGTAGGATCAAGGAAGAGCGGACTTGAAATGATGTGGTCCGCCGTGCTACGGTTACAGCAGAAAACGATGTTTTCTACACCGGCAAGGCGTGTCAGGGCTTTGACATCCGTATCGTGTGGCTGCAAAGTCATCGGGTCGGTGAAGAAAAAGAGATAGTCTATCTCGCCGTCCACGATGCGAGCTCCCATCTGCTGGTCACCGCCCAGTGGTCCGGATTTGAGTATGGTGAAATCCCATTCCACATCGGGATGCTTCTCCTTCAGGGCTTCCAGGATAAGAGTTCCCGTAGTGCCTGTACAATAGAATTTGTGTCCCATCAAGAGTTCCGAATTCCAAAGCACCCATTCTATAAGGTCCTTCTTCATGGCGTCGTGAGCCACCAAACCAATCTTTCTAACTAATTTTTCCATAAGTCACAGTTTTAAAAGTAAACAATCTGAAACGGATAACAGTTCTTATAATTGGGAGAAGAATTTCTTCCCATGTAAATAAAACTGTGCCAAGATACTGTTTTTTGTCCGTTCGGGAATAAGGGACAGAGAAGTTTTTTCGAGATTCTCCTCACGAGCTGCCGTATACGAAGAACGAAGGGAGCGATAGGCGCACCGGGCACGAAGTACGGCCAAGGCATTGGGTATCTGACCTTTCAAAAAGAAGCTTAGTACGGCAACATAGTCGAGTATGGCACGTACACGCATCACGGAAGCCAGTTCCGCTTGAGGCAGGTTCTTATAAAGCATTACAAGATTGTTACGGAAGTTGAGGAATGTTTTCCGTGGATTTTCTTTTTTAAGGGTGGCGCCGCCTACATGATACACCACACTCTGCGGTATGCAGACCAACAGACGGCCACGGGCACGGAGACGCCAGCACAAATCAATCTCCTCCATGTGGGCAAAGAAACGGCCATCCAGTCCTCCGGCATCCCGGTAGTCTTTCAGCCGGATAAACAATGCCGCACCTGTAGCCCAAAACACCGGAATAACGGTATCATACTGTCCTTTATCTACCTCTACCTCACCCATAATCCGTCCACGGCAGAACGGATAACCATAGCAGTCGATAAATCCTCCGGCCGCACCGGCATATTCAAAAAGTTCTTTCTGCCGCCAACTGCGTATCTTGGGTTGGCAGGCTGCGACTTCGGGATGGGCATCCATATAAGCCGCAAGGGGGCTGAGCCAATGTTCGGTCACTTCCACATCGGAATTCAACAAAACCACGTATTCGGCAGACACTTGTTGCAGGGCAAGGTTGTATCCATCGGCAAAACCCTGGTTTTCTTCTAATATAATAAGGTGTACTGTGGGAAACTCCCGGCGGAGCATTTCAACAGACGCGTCGGTAGAACCGTTATCAGCCACGTACACCACCGCGCCATCCGTTTCGGAACAGCGAACGACGGAAGGGAGAAACGAACGAAGCATTTCACATCCATTCCAGTTTAATATAACTACTGCTATCTTATCCATGTTGCATCACATCTTCACGTTTCAGTTTCCAGCGCTTATGCGACCAGAACCAATAAGGAGGGTCTCTGCGAATAGTCTGTTCCAGACGGCGGGCAAAAAGTTCAGTGATTTCCCCGTCGGCGGTCTGCTTGGGTGTTTCGGTCAATAAGTCGAAAGTAACTTCGCAATATCCCCTGCCCGTCTTGCGCAATTCGGCATAAAACACGGGAAAGTTCATCATCTTGGCGATGCGCTCGGCGCCATCCATGAAGACGGTGTCTTGATTGAGGAAGGTAGTCCAATGATGGGCTTCATTGGGGATGGGCGACTGGTCTGTTATCAACCCCAGCACCATCCGTTTATTCTCGCGCCGCAGCTTTATCACTTCACGCGCTGTGGAGTGCTTCGGAATATTATAGCCGCCAAAACGGGAACGTATCAGTTTGAACATTTCATCCATATACTTATTATGCAGGGGCTTGTACACTTGCCCAGGAATATCGCCCGGCTTCATGATGGCCCCCATCCCTATCAACCATTCAAAGTTGGCGTAGTGGGGAATCATCACTACAATACCTCCGTACTTTTCTATCATGGAAAGGTAGGCTTCCGTATTCTTGTAGTTCATCCTACGGCGCAATTCATCGAAAGACATGCGTAGCATCTTGACTTCCTCCAACATGTAGTCGCAGATATAATGATAGAAACGACGTTCGATGTCGCGCAGCTCAGCATCCGTTTTTTCAGGGAAAGAGTTCTTCAGATTCGTGCGTATCACCTGCTTGCGATAGTGGATAATGTATCGCATCAGGAAGTAAAATCCATCCGAAAGGGCATAAAGCATAGGGAAAGGCAGCAGCGCCAGAAGCCACATACCCGCATAAGTCAGCCAATAGATTATTTTCGATTTCACTTTATTAATTACTAATTACAAAGTTAATTACTGGTTACTGGTTTTTAATTACCGGTAACTGATTACGTGGCTTATTGTTCTATCACTCCTGAGAGTGCGGTGCCGTCTTCATTAAAATCGCCCAGGCGCACAGATACTACCTGATTATCCAACGCATCATCGTGGGGTACTTCCACCCGAATATAGTTCGAAGTGAAACCATGCATCGGGGTTCCGGGCTTGGAACGTTCAAGCAAAACGGACATGGTCTGCCCGATGTGGCGGGCATAGAAGGCATGTGTCTTTTCTTCCGATAATTGCAGTAATCGCTGGCTGCGACGGTGCTTGTCTTCGGGAGAAACAACATGGTCTATCTTCAGAGCTTGCGTACCGGGGCGTTCGGAATAGCTGAAAACATGCAGTTGCGTCACATCCAGGCTCTTGATAAACTCGTATGCCTGCTCAAAATATTCGTCCGTTTCACCGCGCGTACCCACAATGACGTCCACGCCGATAAATGCATCGGGCATCACTTCCTTCACTTTTTTCACCTTCGAGGCGAAGAGTTCCGTATCGTAGCGGCGACGCATCAGTTTCAGTACTTCATCGTTTCCGGACTGCAACGGAATATGGAAATGGGGCATGAACCGCTTGGAACGGGATACATATTCTATAATCTCATCCGTCAGCAAATTCGGTTCGATGGAGGAGATACGATAGCGCTCGATGCCCTCTACTTCGTCCAGGGCTTTCACCAAATCGAAGAAGGTTTCTCCGGTCGTTTTACCGAAATCACCGATATTGACACCGGTCAGCACGATTTCTTTTCCTCCTTCTGCGGCAGCCTGGCGGGCTTGCTCAACCATGGAGGCAATGCTGCCGTTACGGCTTCGGCCACGGGCAAAGGGGATTGTGCAATAAGAACAATAATAATCGCATCCGTCCTGCACCTTCAGGAAGAAACGGGTACGGTCGCCCCGCGAACAGGATGGGGCAAACGAATGGATATCTTTCAGGGCTGAAGTATGGGCTTCCCCGTTTTCATGTTTCCGGAGATTACCGAGATATTGAAGCAGATCTTTTTTCTGCTCGGCGCCAAGCACTACATCGACCCCTTCTATCTTTGCCACCGTATCGGGTTTCAACTGGGCATAGCAACCTGTCACCACCAC
>ULTJ01038137.1_pt1 | contig 16200 bp, 14 predicted proteins | sample 1957491 | NCBI WGS metagenome assembly ULTJ01 (sample SAMEA4835731, study PRJEB28245) | human gut metagenome | biome: gut microbiome; material: fecal sample | place: Denmark | collected 2008 | reverse complement strand
TGCCGCGTTCGGCACGGGCGCGCTTGTGAGCCCCCGCTTTTTCCTGCCTGTTGCCGGCATCCTTTCGGGCGTCACTATAACGGTGTGCGCCGATTCGCTTTCGGCATATTATGACGGACTGAGGCATCACAACCAGCTCTATTTTTATCTTCTCGGCAACGGAGCGACCCATGACGAGGCTCTCGATGCGTTCGTGCGCCGTGCTCTCGAGAAGGCGGTTGTGCCGGGACTCTCGCAGATGGCGACTATGGTGGTGGGCACGTCACCGGTGATAATGTGGACTGTGGTTATGTGCGGAAGCGGAGCGCTTGAGGCAGCCGCCTTCCAGTTGCTTGTCATGGCGGCAGTGTTCTGCGCTTCGGTCTTGTCCGTATTGCTTGCCGTGACGCTGACACGCAGATATATGTTTGATGAATACAGCCGCCTGAAACCGTTGCGCGGGAACGGGCGCAAAGAGGTTCCTGCCACACGGGAGGATACCGCGCGTGATGCGGATGTGCCGGAAGAGGAGGATTGAATGATGTGGCGTGGCTTCCAGATGCGGAGGCTTGATGTCACAGCCGCTTGCGGTGTCGTCTGCGGACATGCGCGGGCGGTGATTTTATTATAATGAAAATGATTATGAGGAAAGTAGCTTTTTATACAGGTATCGCGCTTTTCGCGCTCACATTGTCAGTATCGTGCTCAGACTCCGTGCGCCGGAGTGCCGCCATGTTGAGGGCTGCCGCCAACGCAGCTCCCGCAGATATACGTACTGAGAGCGGGCAGACCGTTGGCGGAGACGGATTGCTCTTTGCCGCAACTCCTGACACCGTGCCGTCAATTATACTGGAGCGTGAGGGATATGTCACGTCTTATAATAAGCGCACGAGACTTCCAAACTGGGTGGCATGGCATCTTACGGCAGGACACACAAAAGGCAGTCACAACCGCAGAGGAATGGATTTCGCGGAGGATGAGGACGTTCCTGCGCCACGGGCTGACGACTGGGACTATTACAATTCGGGTTACGACCGAGGTCATATGTGCCCGGCGGGCGACAACAAGTGGAGCCGTGAGGCTATGCGCCAGTCGTTCCTGTTCACGAACATATGTCCGCAGGATCCGGGACTCAACCGGGGTGACTGGAACGAGATGGAGAACGCATGCCGCAGTTGGGCGCGCGAGAAGGGTGACATCTACATTGTCTGCGGTCCTATCATGCATAAAGGGAGGCATAAGACCATCGGCAAGCACAAGGTGGTAGTGCCCGACGCTTTCTTCAAGGTGGTGCTGTGCATGAACGGCAATCCGAAGGCGATAGGGTTCATATATAAGAACAGGGACGGCAACCGGCCTAAAGGCGATTATGTGAACACCGTTGACGAGGTGGAGCGCATCACCGGCATCGACTTCTTCGCGTCGCTTCCCGACGATGTGGAGCGTGCTGTCGAATCTTCGGCTGATTTGGACGACTGGGAGTAAAGGCTTTTTGTCAGAACCGTTTGTCCGGATTACGGCGCGCTCGTATTCAGGCTTTATTAATTGGGATAAAGCCTGTTGTCAGTTGTGAGACACCACAATGGTAATACCAACGGTAGGAGATAAACATTTGTTTTTATTTCCTTGCTTCTTCTTTCATTATATATAAGGTATACACCTTGCCCGGATGCCCCGGCAGCTTTAAACCATACCATTATTCACAGATATTGTATGGGTTTCCGGTTATACTTTTTTATATGTCTGTTTTTCTTATTAGTGAATATTATTTGTATATTTGTGACATACATATCAGAGGAAGACATCAAGGGCGATGCTATTACAGTGAGGTTCTGTTCAGTCAGTAAGGATTGACAGTATAATACGCTCGTTTACTTGTCCGTTTCATTTCTTTGTATAAGATAAGCTGCACTCGGGAATTTGATAGCAAGCTCTCATTCCTCTCATTTGCATTATCTTTGTATAAGATAAGCTGCACTCGGGAATTTGATAGCAAGCTCTCATTCCTCTCATTTGCATTATCTTTGTATAAGATAAGCTTCGGTTCGGCAATATCAAGCCTGAAGAAACTTCGTTTCTCCGTCTTGCTGTTGCGCTCACCTTGCATTATCTTTGTATAAGATAAGCTGCACTCGGGAATTTGATAGCACGCTCTCATTCCGCTCATTTGCATTATCTTTGTATTATTGATAATAAAAAAAATTACTATGAAGCATTTGTTTATTATATTGACAGCCGTTTTTGCAACTGTTCCTGCCATTGCCCAGGACGTTGAAAAACGTGGAAGCTCAGAACGGGTGACGTTCATCACAGACGGTGTGGACAGCATTCCGACGAATGTGAGTCAAGTGATGAGCGTTCCGCCGCAGTTTTATGGCGGTATGGGAGCGATGGACAAGTTCATAATAGACAATCTCCGCTATCCTGCGGAGGCATGGAATGATACGACATACAAGAAAAAGGACGTGTTTGGCTGTTATTGTGTCATAAGGAAAGACGGCAGGGCTGTCTTTCCACGTCCCACAAACATGCACCCTGCACTGTCTGGGGAGATAGCCCGGGTAGTGTCACTCATGCCGAGCTGGAAACCTGCCGAAAAGGACGGGAAGGTGATTGATGTCGTGTTTTCGATATCTACATCTGTGCTCGACCCGTTTTTCCATATCCCATACAGTGGTATGCCGTATGTCCGGGAAATGCTTGCCGTGTCAGGAAGTATAGATGATGGGAAGTACGGAATAAGCAGGACACAAGCCGACAGCATCGCTTCGTATATATTCTCTGTGCACGAGAAGGGGTGGAACGAGATGGAGTCGACATTGGCAGGTGCCCGACTGCTGGCGTCGCTCGGACGGTATGACGATGCGGCTGCCATGCTTAGCCGGGAACTGACGAGATATCATCAGCTCGGATTCACAAAGAAAGGAAAGCTTGACAAGTTGTATCCTGAAGAGTCTTGTTATAATCCCAAGACCGAACTTCATGCAGCCATGACGCTTGCCGCGGTATACGACATGGCTGGGATGAGAGAAAATGCACGTGAGGCTTACGACAATGCGATATGGCTGTCCGGCACTATGGCGGAGCAGGGAATACGAGCCAACAACACATTTATACAACGCTCGCAGCATTATAACGATTTAATGCGTGAGAAGACAGCTATAGTACGCAGTGAGCGTAACTCAAGTGTCAGGCTTAATCCGTCAGACCGTTATGATGTGGAATACGGACCTACGTATAATGATGCGAGCAGAGAAATAGACAAGCGGGTTGCTGAAGGCAAGATAAGCAACGCGCGTGTGATACAGATAAACAGACAGATGGAGGATATAACTTTCGACAGAAGCAACCGAAAAAGCTTGCGCGATGCCTTCCGTCTTTATAAGATACGTGCCATGCTCATAGGTCTGCGTGACGGGACAGAGGCGGAACAGGCGTTTGTCAAGGACGTTTCTGACGGAAAAGCCGGGAAGAAAATGGCAAGACATTTCAGAAAATGGAACAATAACCTTTCCTTACCGGTGGCAAGCCACAGTGAACTTCTTGAGAACATCGTGTATTACGCGCCTCTCAACGAAACCGGTACTGAAACGGAAACCGCACGCTCCTCCGCCAAAAAGTTCTATGACATGCGCCACAGGATAGAGGATGTCTATCCACTCGGGTGGTTGTGCAAATAAACGGGAGGTCAGTAATGTATTGCCATGAATGACGGTAGTGCGGTCGTTTAGGATATGATTATGTCGTAAAAGAACTGTTATACAAAGGACGAAATTATGCTTATGATAGCAAACACTTTCGTAGTGTATGTCTATCATATTGAAAATAACGGACTGGTGGACGGCAAGACCGGAGCGATGCTTTTTCTTTACAGGTATGCTGCCTTGTCAGGGAATGAAGACTATGAGGCATTGGCTGGACAGCTGCTTGACGGAATGATGAAGGTTGCTCCGTCGCTTCCTTACGGTTTTGAAAGCGGTCTTGCCGGAGTGGGATGGGCTATAAGCCGACTCATTAGAGAAGGTCTTGTGGAGGGGACACTGGACAATGTGCTTAGAGCTATCGACGAAAGAGTATTGGGACGTATGGAGTGCGACCGAAGATCAATACTCGGTCAGGCTGTGTATATGGCTGAACGGCTGCGAAATACTACACCCGAATATGGTCTGGAACGTTATGCAGGACGCATGCTCGACTTTATTCAAAGTGAGCTTACATGCGCAAAAGAATGCCCCACGCTATATCATCTTAATTCGGCTTTGTATTTTCTGTCTTGTGTAAGACATCTGGCTGAAGCGCACGCCAGCGCGGAAAAACTCATCGGTGTGTTGCCTTCGGTATATGACAGAATAAAAAAGGAGTCTGCGTTTACAGAACAGGATATTTTCATTAACCGGTTACTGTCGGAGAAAACCGGAACGGAGGCTGTGTTTTCTGCCGATGATGTCAATGACAAGAACGTGTTGTATGGAGGCAATGCAGGCGACGACGCTGATTTAAGAGGATTCGTCAATAAGGCATGGCAGGAACTGGTTTATTTCGGTAGGCTTGTGTCGGTGTTGCCTTCTCAGGATAGACTGTCCGCATTTGTTGACAGAATGCAGACCGATCTGTCGGAGGACAGCATGTCCATGAGGCATGGTCTGGCTGGACTCGGTCTTGCCCTGACAGCCGATGAAGCGGCAGCGATACAGGAATGCGGCACCGGTTGTGTCTGAATAAATCAAAGAACGCCTCACATATGAAAAACAAAAACAATATAGCTTTCTCCGTAATATTGCCTGTATACAATCAGGCGTCATTTGTAAGACGTGCCATAAAGAGCATGATGGCGCAGACTTATGACAATTGGGAACTTATAATAGTGAATGACGGCAGTACTGACCGCACCGCTGAATTCGTGGCGTCATTTATTGACGGTGAGAGAGTAAGATATATATCAAGTCCTGAAAACGAAGGCTTGGGACGTGCGCTTAACCGCGGTCTTGACGCTGCGTCAAACGATTACATCACATATCTTCCTGCCGATGATTTCTATGATGGTTCCCATCTGGAGAAGATGGCGGATACATTCAGGGATAACGAGAACGCTGCTGTCGTGTTCAGTGGCATAAGATATGACGAGTCTGAGGAACCGGGAGTGATGTCGTGGCGCACATGTAAGGGCACTGTCCCGGGACACGCGCTGCAACTTGTGCAGACGGCTCATCGCAAGACAGAGGACAGATGGACCGAGCGTGAGGAGCTTGTCACGGAAGATCTTTTTATCATGTTCTGGCGTAAGCTTACCCGCCGTGGCGTGTTCGTACCAACGGGAACGGCTACATGCGAATGGACCAGCCATCCGTTTCAGCGGCATAAGATATGTGGTGAACGTTATGGTGGCGTTCTCAATAAATACAGAGCATACTATCATGTGTCAAGACCCCTGCGATTCAGGGCGTCGCGATATAAGACTGTGGATGAAAAGGAGGCTTATGCGGAATACAGGAGACCGCTACAGACAGCCTGCGGAGACGGGTTGAAGATACTCATAGTAGGAGAACTGGCGTACAATCCGGAACGAATACGCGCACTGGAAGAGGCTGGACACAGACTTTACGGTCTGTGGGCAAAACCGCGTTTCTGCTATTCCACGGTCGGCCCGTTGCCCTTCGGACAGGTGGAGGATGTGCCTTATGACAAATGGAGGAAGCGTGTGGAGGAGATAAAGCCGGACATTATATATGCACTGCTAAGCACATCGGCAATAGATATTGCCCATGAGGTTCTTTCGGCAGATACCGGAATTCCCTTTGTGTGGCATTTCAAGGAAGGTCCTCATGAGGCGATGAAGGACGGACTGTGGGACAAGCTGATAGACTTATATACATACGCTGACGGTCGTATTTATCTGAATGATGAGACCAGAAAATGGTTCGGGCTTTTCATTCCGGACGAGAGAAAAGCGCCGCAGATGACGCTCGACGGTGACATGCCTAAAAAAGAAGTGTTCAAAGACTGCTTTTTAATAAAACAGGCTGCGCTCGGCAATTTGATAGCAAGCTCTCATTGCGCTCATTGGCACTGTTTTTTAATAAAATTGTCTGAACTGTACGGTGGTGTGCATACCGTCGTAACAGGACGCATTGTTGGTCTTACCCCGAAGGACATGAGTATTCTGGCAGCAAACGACGTGCATGTTCATCTGTATAATGAGAACACTGTGCCGGATAAAGTGATGGCTGAACCGTTTCTAAAAGCTGCGCCCGGACATTTCCATGTCCACCTTCATTGTCCGCAGAACGAATGGGTAAGTGAGTTCTCAAGATATGACGCGGGATGGCTTCATTGTGTCGGCAGCAACAATGGAGGTTCGCTGTTCAGGGCTACATGGGCGGACCTTAATCTGCCTGCGCGTATAAGCACACTTGCCGCAGCGTGTCTGCCGATGATACAAAGACGGAATGACGGTAACATCTCGGCACAGCAGGAATATGTGAAAAGCCGTGGTATGGGACTGTTCTATGATGATATTGACGAACTTGTGACACTGCTTAAAGACAGGAAACTTCTTGAAGGGATAACGCGCAACGTGATGGCGGTGCGTGATTCTCTGACATTCGACAGTCATGTTGATGAACTTACGGCTTTCTTCAGGCGTGTAATAGAGTGGCGTGTCAGCCGCTGACTGCCAGCGGATGTGTTTACAACACGGGGCATAAGGAGAAGGAACGCATTCCCGTGAAATACTTTTTTATAGATAAAACAGGTGTGACTGTCAATCATAGAGCAAGCTTCCATAGCCCTCGTAGCCATTGTTTAATACATGAATAATCGCGTTATTTTACGTGGTCAATCCAAAGTAGAGACGCAAAATCTTGCGTCTCACAAGCAATGATGCGCAATAAAGCGGGGTGAATATATGCCTGTTGTTGCAGCTGTCTTCCTCGGGAGACGCAAGATTTTGCGTCTCTACTGGGCTGGATTATCATTGTTTTTCAATAAAAAAACATCGTTTTCAGTTTATTTTTCATATATTAGCGGTGAAAACTCTATTGATGTGATATTAATCTATTGGCTATGAGAATAAAAAGAATGATATTGATGTGTGCGGCACTCGTGCCGATGGCTGTCATAGGTCAGCGGCTGCCGTATATGGATGCGTCGTTGACACCGTCGCAGCGTGCTGATGATCTGTGTTCGAGACTTACTGTAGAGGAGAAGATATCGCTGATGATGAACAACTCGCCAGCTATCCCGAGGCTCGGCATACCGCAGTTTGAGTGGTGGAACGAGGCACTGCACGGTGTCGGGCGCAACGGCACCGCAACGGTCTTTCCCGTGACAATAGGAATGGCGGCATCGTGGAACGACAGTCTGGTATACAGAGTGTTTTGCGCTGTAAGTGATGAGGCGCGGGCAAAAAACACATACGCCAGACGCACCGGAAGCCTCGCACAATACCGCGGACTGTCGTTCTGGACTCCGAACATAAACATATTCCGTGACCCACGCTGGGGACGGGGACAGGAGACATACGGCGAGGACCCATACCTGACGTCGCGTATGGGACTTGCCGTGGTGCGTGGACTGCAGGGCGACAGTTATGCTCCTGACGGCAGCGGGCGGAAACACAAGTACGTGAAACTGCTTGCCTGTGCCAAGCATTTTGCCGTGCACAGCGGACCGGAATGGAGCCGTCACCGCTTTAATGTGGAAGACCTGCCGGCGAGAGACCTGTGGGAGACATATCTGCCGGCGTTCAAGTCGCTTGTGGTTGACGGAGGTGTGAGGGAAGTGATGTGTGCCTACCAGCGCATAGACGGTGAGCCGTGCTGCGGCAACACGCGCTATCTGCAGCAGATACTGCGCGGAGAGTGGGGCTTCAAGGGGCTTGTGACGAGCGACTGCGGAGCCGTGAGCGATTTCTGGCAATCGTGGGGACACGGTTTCTCCAACAGTCAGAGCGATGCCAGCGCGCGTGCTCTTGTGACGGGCACCGACCTTGAGTGTGGAAGCGACTACCGCTCACTGGGCGATGCCCTGAAGCAGGGGAAGGTGAGCGAGAAGGACATCGACACCTCGCTGAAGCGTCTTCTGAAAGCCCGTTTTGAGCTTGGCGACTTCGATGCGGACGAACTTGTGGAGTGGACAAGACTGCCTGTGAGCGTTGTGGCGTGCAGTGAGCACCGTCAGCTTGCCGCCGACATGGCGAGACAGACGATGACACTGCTGAGCAACGACGGCATACTGCCGCTGGAGAAGGACGGACTGAAGATAGCCGTGCTCGGTCCCAACGCCAACGACTCAACGATGTTGTGGGGAAACTATAACGGTTTTCCTGTTTCCACAGTGACCATATGGCAGGGCATAAAGGCAAAGGTGCCTTCGGCGCGTCTGATAGAAGGATGCGGATATCTGCATAATAACGATAAGGTGAACGCCTCAAACGTAGCCGCACTTGCGGGCGACGCTGACGTGGTGATATTCGTGGGCGGCATATCTCCGCGTCTGGAGGGCGAGGAACTGCAAGTGGAAGAGCCCGGATTCAGGGGCGGCGACCGTCTGGCTATAGAACTTCCGGCGTCGCAGAGCGACCTGGTGAAGGCGTTGTGCGATGCTGGAAAGAAGGTGGTGATGGTGAACTGTTCGGGCAGTGCCGTGGCTCTCACGGCTGAACACGGACGTGCGAACGCCATATTGCAGGCATGGTATGGAGGCGAGCATGCCGGTACTGCCGTTGCCGACGTGCTGTTCGGCGACTATAACCCGGGAGGGAAGCTTCCCGTGACGTTCTATGCCGGCACCGCCCAACTGCCTGATTATGAGGATTACCGCATGGCGGGACGCACTTACCGCTACTTCTCCGGCAAACCGCTTTATCCGTTCGGCTACGGACTTAGCTATACGACGTTTGCCATAAGCAAGCCTAAATACAGGAAAGGTGTGCTTACCGTGAAGGTGAAGAACACCGGGGAGCGCGACGGTGATGAGGTGGTGCAGGTGTATGTACGCAATCCCAAAGACACCGACGGACCGCTTAAGACGCTGCGTGCATTCAGACGTGTAAGGGTGAAAGCCGGAGAATCAGCCGACGTAAGCATTGCTCTGCCGCGCAGCACGTTCGAGCTTTGGGATGAGGAGACGAACACCATGCGCGTCGTTCCGGGCAAATACGTACTGATGGTAGGCAATTCTTCGGCTGACGAGGACCTGAGGAAGATAACTGTAAAGGTGAGGTAAGGGTGAGAAAGTGAGAAGGTGAGAGGGTGGGAAAGTGTGGAGAAAAGGTGAATGAGAGTGGAACGTGAAGTCGCTGAGAATCGCATGGATATTTGCGACATACGTTTTGTCTCGGAATTTGCGAGTTTTGGGGCAGTTTTGTAATGTTTTGAATATCAAGATATTATGAGAGATGCGTGGGCGGAATGCCTTTTCTGATGTGTGGAAAAGGCTTTTCCGGCATGCGGGAAAGCCCATATGAGCATGCGGAAAAGGCTGTTTGGGAGAGTGACACGGGCTTTTCCGCAACACGGGAAGGTGTTGCGGAGGCGCATGGCATGATGAGACTATGCCGTGAAAGAGCCGTAATGGGGTAGTTATGGTGGCAATTGTGGTATAAGATGCGGGGTATGCCGCAGTAGGAAGGAGAGAAAAAGCAGATGAGACCGAGCCTCCGGACCTTATCCGTTTCTATTCTGAGAAAAAATAATGTAAATATTTTTTACTGTCCGCTTTGCGTGAGTGGCGGTTTTATATGAGCGTGTCATCACAGTGATGACCATGCATCCATAAATGTGATGTAAGCTCTTAATCATTGTTGCGTGGTGTCTCCGCCATGCCGTCACGCTCTTTTGCAGAAGATGCGTCGTGCTGCATCTGACAAAAGCGGCAGCCGGTATGCCGGACGGCGGCACGTAAGAGGGGCGAAGCCTTACGGCATGTCATAATCGGAGCGTGCCGGTGCCGGAAGTGCGGACGGCATGCACGAAGCCTTCATAAGAGCCGTGACAGGGTCGCGCCATATGTCAGTCTCCTGCCTGACCGCCTTTTCATCCGCCCGCATTGCCCCTCAGCCGCGCAAAAGACTACTGCTTGCGGCATTGTCATCCAATGGGAATATAGCCGCTCTTTACCACAATGTCCTGTCCCTTCTCAGACCGCAGATAATTTATGAAAGGCATTACGGTCTTTTCCTTGTCTTCAGTATAATAGAAGTAAAGTTCCCTCACGATGGGATAGATGTGCCTGCGTCCGGTCTGCATGTTGGGATAGACGAAGTGCCGGTTGTCGTATGCCACTTTCACGGCACGCACGTTTTTGTTGATATACGCCATTCCCACGTATCCTATCGCCCCTTTTGTCTGGCTCACAGACTGTATCACCGCTCCAGTGGCAGGCATCGACAGTACGCCAGCCATGTAGTTTTTCTCTTTCAGGACACTTGTCTTGAAAAACTCGTACGTGCCGGATGAAGTCTCGCGCGAATATACAATAATCTTAAGATCCGGACCGTATTTCCCTGTAACGTGGTCTTTCACCTGTTTCCAGTTGGTCACCTTTCCGCGGAATATAGCCTCAAGCTGTGAGCGCGTAAGGTGCGTCACCGGATTCGACGGATTCACAATCACAGCCAGCGCGTCGTATGCCACGACAGCCTCTTTAAGCTTTTTCCCGCCGCGCCCGAATTTTATCCTTTCATTGAATTTCACCTTCCGGGATGCCATCGCGATGTCTGTCGTCCCGTCGAGCAGGGATGATATGCCTACTCCGGTGCCTCCTCCGGTGACGGTTATGCTTGAGTTTCTGTTTTCATTCATAAAACATTCAGCCGCTTCCTGCGATACAGGCAGCAGCGTGTCGCTGCCTTTTATTTTCTGTGCATTGGCTGTAGCGCAGAGCAGCAATGTGAAAATGATAAGAGATAGTCTGTACTGTTTCATAATGTCAGTTTGATTATTCGACCGCTAAGTAAGGGCTTTGTCTTTTTATCCGTATTACAGCGGTGATACAATTGTGTTACATATGTTCGATATGACGTGTTTTATCATACGGAAACCGTATTGTAACAATTCTGTCACGGGTTCGTGATACGTAAGATATAATTTTACAGCGGAACTATTGAAAAAGAGAAAATGAGGAAGATTGTAGAGAGGATTGCCGCCGGGATAATAACATGCAGCGGATTCCTTACAAGTATTGTCATTCTGCTTATTGTGGTGTTCCTGTTCTCGGAGGGACTGGGGCTTTTCTCGTCGAAGACGATAGAGGAGGGCTACTCGCTGGTTGTCAACAAGGCGAACCCTGTGGAAGATCTGGACGCAAGGCAGATAAAGGAGATATTCGATGAGGACATAACCGAATGGAAGGACGTGGGCGGCACCGGCGGAAAGATAAGGCTGCTGAGGTTTGACGACATGGAGAGCCTGTTCAGCAGGGAGCGTCTGGGAGAGAACTATGAGCATGCGGAGGCTTGCCTTGACTCGCTTATAAAGGCGGATGTCGGCATCATAGCCTTCATTCCGGAGAGTTATGCCTCAAAACTGAAAAACGGCAGGATGCTGGACGGGCATGAGATTTCCGTCGGAGAGGTGCTGGGAGGAAACGAATGGTTTCCTACGGCTACGCCTGCGCCCCAGTTCGGATTTGTCCCCCTCATTTTAGGAACGATATGGGTGACGGTGTTTGCCATCATCTTTGCCTTGCCTTTCGGTCTGTCCGTCTCCATATATATGTCGGAAGTGGCTTCTGTGCGGACCTGCAAGATGTTGAGACCCATAATAGAGCTGCTCAACGGCATACCGTCAGTGGTGTACGGCTTTTTCGGTCTGACGGTAATCGTCCCCATATTGCAGGATGTATTCGGCTTGCCGGTGGGAGAGAGCGGTCTCGCAGGAGCCCTTGTGCTTGCGATAATGGCTTTGCCCACCATCATCACAGTGAGTCAGGACGCCATGCAGAACTGCCCGCGGGCGATGAGGGAAGCCAGCCTTGCCCTTGGCGCGTCAAGATGGCAGACAATATATAAGGTGGTGATGCCCTATTCGGTATCGGGCATCACGTCAGCGGTAGTGCTGGGCATAGGAAGAGCTTTCGGCGAGACGATGGCGGTGCTTATGGTCACCGGCAACGCGGCTGTAATACCGCTCTCCATCACCGACCCTTTGAGGACCATACCAGCCACCATAGCAGCCGAACTGGGAGAGGCTCCTGCCGGAGGTCCCCACTACCAGTCGCTGTTCCTGTTGGGTGTGGTTCTGTTTTTCATCACGCTGATAATTAACACGAGTGTAGAATATATTTCGTCAAGAAACAAATAAGGAGAAAAGATGCTTATGGAAAGTAAGATGAGCCATATGGATAATAGCAGGCGAAAGCTGATTGCGGAGAATGCCGCGTTTTTCATATTCCGCCTTCTGAGCGGCGTCATAGTGACGGTGCTGTTCATAATTCTCGCCTTCATTATAATAAAAGGTATAAAAGTAGTAAACTGGGATTTTCTCACAACCTATCCCACCGACGGAATGAAAGCCGGAGGCATTTATCCGGCAATAGTGGGCACGTTCTGTCTTATGGCAGGCAGTGCGGTGTTCGCCTTTCCGCTCGGCATAATGAGCGGGATATACATGCATGAGTATGCGAGCAACGGCAGGCTGATAAAGTTCATACGCATGATGACGAACAATCTTTCGGGCATCCCGTCCATTGTCTTCGGACTATTCGGAATGTCGCTGTTCGTGAATTATCTTGGATTCGGAGACAGTATAATAGCCGGTTCGCTCACGCTGGGACTGCTTGCGCTTCCCCTTGTCATAAGGACAACGGAAGAGGCGTTGAAGGCAATTCCCGACAGCTACCGAGAGGGAAGCCTCGCTCTGGGCGCCACCAAGCTCCAGACCATCAGAAAAGTGATACTGCCGATGGCGATGCCCAACATCATCACCGGACTGATACTGGCTCTGGGACGTGTCTCGGGAGAGACGGCTCCCATTCTGTTCACATGCGCCGCTTACTATCTTCCGCAACTCCCTGACAGCATATTCGACCAGTGCATGGCATTGCCCTATCATCTTTATGTGCTCGCCACCAGCGGAACGGATATGGAGAGGCAGATACCGATAGCATACGGCACGGCACTTGTGCTGATAGTAATTGTTTTCATCATAAACATAATGGCAAACGCAATGAGAAACTATTTCCAGAACAAACTCAAGACCAACTGATGTTTGCGGGAAGAAATAAAGGCTAAAACAAGACGAAATGAATATGACTAAGATTGAAGCAAAGAACGTCGACTTCTATTACGGACAGTTTCATGCTCTGAAAAACATAAGCATGAGCATCGGAAGCAACGAAGTGGTGGCATTTATAGGTCCGTCAGGATGTGGAAAGTCAACATTCCTCAGACTGTTCAACCGTATGAACGATCTCATACCGGGCAGCCGTCTGGAGGGCAAGATAGAAATAGACGGGAAAGACATTTACGGAAAAGACATCAACGTGGACGTGCTGAGAAAGAATGTGGGAATGGTTTTCCAGCGGCCGAATCCTTTTCCGAAAAGCATATATGAGAACGTGGCATACGGATTGAGGGTGAACGGAGTGAAGGACGAGAGTTTCATCTCTGAGCGTGTGGAGCAGTCGTTGAGAGGCGCCGCCTTGTGGGATGAGGTGAAAGACAAACTCAAAAAGTCGGCTTACGCCCTTTCAGGAGGTCAGCAGCAGAGGCTGTGCATAGCAAGGGCTATGGCAAACTCTCCTTCGGTGCTGCTCATGGACGAGCCTGCCTCTGCCCTTGACCCCATATCGACAGCGAAGATAGAGGAACTGATACATGAGATAAAGAAAGACTACACCATTGTCATCGTCACCCACAACATGCAGCAGGCGACGCGCGTGAGCGACAAGACGGCTTTCTTTTATCTTGGTTCGTTAATAGAATATGACGCGACATCGAAGATGTTCACTAATCCTTCAAAGGAAGAGACACAGAATTACATAACCGGACGTTTCGGCTGATACAACTAAATATTATATATAAATATGGTGAAATTCGTAGAAGAAGAACTTCAGAAAATAAACAGTGAGGTTCTTGAAATGTGGGAGCTGGTTCTTGACCAGATGAAGAACGTGTGTGAGGCTTTCTTCACTGACGACAAGGAAAAGGCATGGGAAGTGCTTATAAGAGAAAAGAGAGTGAACGCTTGCGAGACAAAGCTTGACTGCGACATAGAGGACTTCATGGCGCGTTTCAATCCTGTTGCCATAGACCTGCGCTTTACTATAGCCATGCTGAAGATAATCACCGACCTGGAGCGTATAGGTGATTTCGCGGAGAATATAGCGCGATTCATAATAAAGCACGAGGAGAAGTATCTGGACGACAGCCTGCTGGAGAAGACGAGAATAAGGGAGATGGCAGACTGTGTGGTTGAGATGCTCGGGATGTCAAAGACTGCATTCGAGGAAAGGGACATTGCCATAGCCTACAGTTTGTTTGAGAAGGACAATGTGCTGGACGAGATAAACTCTGCCTCAACGGACGCTCTCGCACAGTATGTGGGCGAGAATAATGACAAACTTGCGTTCTGCCTTGATTTTAAAGGAGTGATTCTGCGTCTGGAGCGTGCGGGAGACCATATAACGAATCTGGCGGAAGAAGTTATCTTTTATGTGAATGCGGCGGTATTGAAACATACTACCGACAAACTTGGCAAAGACAAGGCACTAATGCACAAACTGCGTGGTGAGGACAACGAACAAGCGGACGGATGCTGAGCACACGCATGGCTGCGGAGCATAAACGGATGAACGGTATATAAATTGTCATTTATATAATATGTTTTTTCTTGGTTGCCGGATATTTCCGGCAGCCGTTTTTTTATCTCAAAAACACAACGCTATATATATATTACACCAATGGCATGTCACTTTCATTTATGGAAATCCTATCAGAATCTCAGTTTCATTCTGGCAATAGACAAGGGATACGCTTGTTAGATTATTTTTGTATGACTGGAATAAGGTTTGCCATAATATTACAATCAAACAATTTTAGCCTCCGTGCGATTCTATAATAAGTTTTTTATGAGTTTATCTGAAACACATCTTCTGTATTTGCACAGCAAGAGTGTACGCCAATCGTGGCGGCACGGCATTGCCAACCATCTTATACCCGTTTCTGATGTTTGTATAGAAGAACACGAAGCTGTCAGAAAATGTCTGTATTCTTGCGCATTCACGCACACTCAACCGACGATAAAGGTGCTCATGTCCTTTTGCGAAAATTCTCTTGTCAGAACTGACATAAGTCATTTTTGGAGCCTGCGGATGTTGAGGCTCATTCCTTGCCTGTGCCTGTATTGTGAAAGACTGTTCGTACCATGAACGGACACGATTGCGCGACATGTATTTTGCGTCATAGTTTCCTGTATAAACGTCATGGTTCTTTCTTGCAGGATGTTCTGTCAGAATCATCTCGTCGTTGAAAAACCTTGGTCTTTCAACGATATCCCCAATGGCTTCTCTTAAAGTGATTTTCCTGCCGGTCGCAGCAAGCGGGAACGTAAACGTATTATGTATGTCATTCCGTATTCCAATAAAAAACACACGATATCTATCTTGCGGAACCTTAAAGTCTGACGCATTTATAAGTTTGTATTTTATAGAATAACCTATAGATTGCAGACTTTCTATTATGAATGCCAACGATTGCTTATGCTTGTCATCAAGTATCCCCTGTACATTCTCAATGACAAAGAACTTTGGCTTTTTCATCTTGACAATTCTGACATACTCTAAGAGCAATTTGCCCCTTGGGTCTTCCAATCCGAGCTGTTTGCCACCTTCGCTCCACGATTGACATGGCGGTCCGCCTATAACACCGTCGCAAGAAGGAATGTCCTGGTCTTTGAGTAAGCGTACATCTGTAGTGTTTAAAATGGTATTGAGGTGATTCCTTCTATATGTTTCAAATATAGAAGAATCGTTTTCATTAGCCCATTTCACATTGAAACCTGCTCTTTCAAACCCAAGGTCAAGACCTCCGCATCCTGCAAATAGTGATACTACATCCATGAATTGTCTGATATGATATTATGCCGTTTCAATGTTTCTATTATGCTTAATGCCACATGATATGCAAGGTTGACAGGAACGGCATTGCCAATCATCTTATATCCATAATTCACCTCTTCATATATGAACTTGAAGTCATCAGGAAAACTTTGGACACGGGCA
>ULTJ01072088.1_pt1 | contig 16216 bp, 18 predicted proteins | sample 1957491 | NCBI WGS metagenome assembly ULTJ01 (sample SAMEA4835731, study PRJEB28245) | human gut metagenome | biome: gut microbiome; material: fecal sample | place: Denmark | collected 2008 | reverse complement strand
CCGTGTAGGAACTGACTTTTACTCCTTCCAAGCCACAGACCTTGGAAAGACGGGATAAACCGGAATTTAAAGAGCGTAGCTTGTCGCGATACTCATGGAACGCCGCTTCACCGCACTGCTTTCCGCTAAGCATATTCAGCAAATAGGGAGAGTCGGCATCACGATTTCTATACCGCTCTATGAGGCGCATCGCTTCGGGAAGTACCTTCACACAAAGTTCCGTACCCGTCTTGCGGCGATGGCAGACAAGCAGATTGCCATTCAGGTTTCCTTTATGCAAATGCACCAAATCAGCGTAGGGCATTCCCTGCAAAAGCAGCATCAAAGCCAACGTGTCCTGCGCCTCGCATACGTCCTCGGAAAGACGGCTACGAAGATTTTTATCCAACAGATTGCTCATTTGCTCAGCCGACACCGCTAATTTGCGTTCCGATGAAACTCCGGTCTTCATCCCGGCAAACAGACGGTATTCGCCTGAGATCAGTCCGCGATCTACCGCACGGTTGTACACCGCACGCAGCACCCGCACATAGGTGGAAATCGTATTGTAGCTACGCTGCAAATCTTCCAGGTATTCCTGGAAACGCTTCATCCAACGGCGCGTCAGTGCACCGAAAAAGATTTCACCGCCACCCACAAAGTCGGTGAAAGCCGCCAAAGCATACTTGTAAATGTGGGCAGTAGAGAACCGCTCTTCCTGCCGCAACTCATCCATGACTTCACGCATGAAGCCTGTAAAACTTTCCTGTTTCATAAGACTGTTTTTTAGTGTTAAACATTCATTCTCAATATATTAGTGTGATAATGAGTGACAAAACACGAAGAAAGAGAAAAAGGTTCGGAAAAGGGGAAGCGTCGGAAGAAAATCAGGTATAGGTAAATGAAGATTTGTACTACAAAGCACTCAATAGCGCAATAACAAATTCAATCACACAAAATACTGATAATTGTACTTTGAAAAGTGCAATTCTATTGAATAAATGCACTTTTCAAAGTGTAAATCATTCTATTTGCAGAAAGTAAAGTAATATCTTGAAACCTTCCGTAAAAAGGTTTGTTCTAAAAGAAAAGTTCGAGTTTATGGGAACATTCAACCAAGTAGATATTCATTTTCTGATAGCCGCGATATGTGTCATATCTTCTGCGCTGGTATTCTATACTATCGGTGTATGGTCTGAGCGAATTCAGAAAACATTGAAGGGGTGGCACCTTGTATTCTTCATCTTAGGACTGTGTGCAGATGCCATTGGCACAACTTTAATGGAACATATAGCTCACCTCACGCATCTTCATGACGAAGTACACACCACATTACAGGCATGCTTGCCATTATACTGATGTTTATCCATGCCGTATGGGCTATATGGACGTATTATAAAGGTTCTGCAAAAGCCAAAGAGCACTTCAACCGGTTCAGTATTCTCGTGTGGCTTATTTGGCTGATACCTTATTGTATCGGAATTTATATGGGGATGAAGTTGCATAGTTGAAGAACAGAGTTTTTCAGTCCGGTATAAAATCCCGGAAGAGCAATTGCGCCTCTTCCGGGAAAAAACCGATTAGGAAGACTTGATGGGCAACTGGATTTCCGTCATCCATTCATCCACCGTTTCTTTGTTCCAGATGCCGTCGATATGGCAAAACCGGGGACGGTCAATGACTTCGTACCCATTTGCCTCGGCATACGCAAAAAGCTCGGCGAAGGTTTCAGGCATCTTCTCATAAGCGCCGTAATGGTTGACACAGAGTGCGACAGGTACTTCCGGAAGTTCCTTGAACTTAATCAGATCCGAATCTTCCTTGCGTTCAGCCACCGCTTCAAAATACTCAATATCAATGTCAACTCCGTATTCCTCATTATATTCCACCGTAAAACAATATTCCGGAGCAGGACATTCACAGCCCAGACGGTACATTTCAGGACCGATGATGTTCGGACAAAGATTGAATAGCTCCTGATAAGAGTCTATTTTACGGCGATGGGTAGCAAAAATTCTTGAAGGAAGGGATTTCTTAAATACTTTTTCCATAACATTCTCTTGTTTATGGAGTAAGTTTTCCAGCTTGACAAGTTCTGCCTGCCGCCACACCAAGTGTTCAATCTCACTTTTGCAATGCTCTATTTTGACCTTCAACAGTTCAGCATCCGGAAATTCCTTGCCATCGGCAAACAACTCGGAAATCTCTTCGAGGCTGAGTCCTAATTGCTTGAGGTAAACAATCCGGTTCATACGCCGGAGCTGGCTGATGTCGTAATAGCGATAACCCGTCCACTCATCCACTTCGACGGGTATCATCAATCCTATCTCCTCATAATGGCGAAGCGTCTTGACGGTCACTTGGCAAAGTTTGGAAAACTCTCCGATTTTAAACTTCATTTTATTCTTCATAAACTCATGCGCATTTTGTTTATGATGCAAAGATAAGTCCTGCCCTTAGGGACGAGTCAAGAGATTGCTTCAAAAAAATTTTCTGTTTCCCTCACTTTCATTCAATTATATGCTGATTCTTATATCGAACCCCGCTACTTTACCAGATTTAAATACTCGCCATAGCCTTCTTCCTGCATCTTGTCTTTAGGGATAAAACGCAAGGAAGCGCTGTTGATGCAGTAGCGCAATCCACCCTTGTCGGCAGGGCCGTCCGTAAAGACGTGCCCCAAGTGGGCATCGCCTGTCTTGCTTCGGACTTCCGTACGTACCATTCCGTGGGTAGTATCTACTTTCTCCTGAATAAGTTTACGGTCAATCGGTTTGGAGAAGCTGGGCCATCCGCAACCGGAATCAAACTTATCGGTGGAGACAAACAGTGGTTCACCCGTAGTGATATCCACATAAATACCGGGACGATGTTCATCCCAATACGCATTGCGAAAAGCAGGTTCGGTGGCACTCTTCTGAGTGACGGCATACTGCTCTGCGGTAAGTTGCGAACGTAAAGTCGCATCATCGGGCTTGCTATAAGCTGCCGCCGGTTTCTTCATCTTCGCTTTACGCGCCAGGTCGAACAAGGCAGGGGTGATGTGGCAATATCCACCCGGATTTTTATCCAGATAGTCTTGATGATAATCTTCGGCGGGATAGAAGTTCTTCAAAGGCTCTATCTCTACAACTAACGGACGGGAGTAGTTGGCAGCCAACCGGTCAACGGTTTCACGAATAACGGGCAGGTCGGCGGCATCTGTATAATAAATACCTGTACGATATTGGGTGCCCCGGTCATTTCCCTGCCGATTCAGGCTGGTAGGGTCAATCGTTTTGAAATAAAGGTCGATAAGGAAAGGCAAGTCCACTTTATCGGGGTCATACTGCACCTTTACGGTTTCGGCGAAATCGGTAGTGCCGGTACATACTTGCTTGTATGTAGGATTGGCTATGTTTCCATTCGCATATCCCACTTGGGTGGCTTCCACCCCTTCTATTTGTTTCAGAAAATGTTCGGTTCCCCAGAAACATCCTCCTGCCAGATAAATCTCTTTCATTGGCTTCATATCTGTTCTCCTTTCTGACTGTCCTCCCGGCTTACCGGCACAAGACAGGCAACTTATTAACATTGCAAAAATAAATATTATTTGTTTCATACCTCTAACTATATGAAGATTATAACAAGAAAGCCAACCGTATGGTTGACTTTCCTGAATGAAAATCGGCTTCAATAATGCTTGCTTTTCAAATAAATAACAGACTGGACCGCCTGCATAATGACAAAGACGTACTCTGCCGTCAAATATACAGCCAACGGGGCATGCAGGCAATTACTTATCCAATAGAGATAAAGCAGATATACCAAAATAGTAGTTACCTGAAAGACGAAAGCAACATTTGTCTTTCCCGTTCCGGTAACGGCATTGATATACACACTACCGGGCATCGCAAACACATAGTTCATCAGCATCACGATAAATGGAATGACGGCTTGCTGTGCCAACAAGGCATTATCCGTATAAAGTCCTATTATATAGCGATTGCCCAGCAAAGCCAAAACCACCAGTGGAAAACCTATTGCATACCCCAACTGCAAAACCTTATTGCAAACCGGAAACAGCAGTTGTCTCTGCCCTGCCCCAATCGCATTGCTGACTAACGAACCTGTAGTGGCGGCGAATGAGCTTACAATTACAAAAAACACGGTAGATACACTCCGGGTAATATTGGAAATGGCGAGTTCCGCTTTGCCCAAATGCTCTATGGCAACAAAGAACAAGAACCACGGCGCTATGCTAATAAAGGAATGGAGCATACTCCAAACGGAAATACGCAATAGCTTTATCAACAATTTGCCATCATAGACCGCTTTCAAGCCATAGCGCACTTTATCTGTCTTGAACCATATATACCAAAGTAATATGAAAAAAGAACCGGCCTCAGCCAATGATGAAGCCATAGCAGCCCCGGCAATACCAAAATTCCATCTGAATATCAGCAGATAGTTTAGAGGAATATTGATGCATACAGCCGCAACGGCAGCCCACAGCAACGCTTTTGTTTGGGTTATCCCCACGAAAAAGGAACGGAAAGCCAGAAAAGGGAAGGAAAAGAGTAACCCCAGACTACGCCAATCCAGATATTGAATGACTGCCCGGTAAATTTCAGGAGAGGTTATCAACTGCTCCAGAACAGCGGGAGAAATCCAATGCACCAACACGCACAGGAACACAGCCAGAGCCGACAAAAAGAACAACCCCTGAAAAAAAGCCTTCCCGGTCTCCTTGTAATTCCGTTCACCATTTCTACGGGCTATCGTTACTTGCAGTCCCACACTGAAACCAAAACCCAGCATATAGACGGCCAGATAATAGATACCGGCAAGGGCGGATGCCCCCAACTCCACTTCGCCTACATGACCTAAAAATATCGCATCGGTGATATTGATTAATTGCTCCATTAAAATGCTCATCATCACCGGAAAGTTGATGAACCAGATTTGTTTATAGGTATAATTCATTGTTCAACAGAAATATACGCCGCCACGTATCACCCCCAAAGAAGGCAGTACGACACGGCATGAATAAATAAAAATGAGAATAAAACTCTGGGGCAGATTATCTTAATCTACCCGGATAACTGAATAGCTTCAAGGATGAGAAGTGCTATTCGTGGAGCGTAGCTATATGCAGAGTTGATGTTTCACAGGGTTGAACAATATGCAATAAATGCATCATCAGAAGCTGAACTTCTCCAGTTTCATAGAAGCCAAGTCTTGTATTTTGGGAACCAAAGTTACGAAATGAGCAGCCTTTTCGTGTGCAGCCAGTGATTCCGCATCTTTCCATGTTTCGCAAATCATAAGGACATCTTCACGGGTTGCACTCTCGAAAATATCATAGGCGATACAACCATTATCTTTCAAAGAAGCCGCAACCAGTTCTTTGGCAGCCTGCAAAACGGCAGCGCGATTATCCGCACTTACTTGGATAAAAACATTCAGTCTAATCATGTTTACATTAATTTTAAATGTGCCGCAAATTTATATAGAATAAATAAGAAGTCGGTTAAGATTCTGTGTAATTATTCCCAGGACTCTGATATTACCGCAAACATTTAATTTCTGCAATTACTATTTCATCCTTATAGTCACCACATTTCGCCTGTACCTCTCCGGAAGGAGAAATCAGGCAACTTTCTCCCTTATACGCAATACCTGCCAAATCCTTTCCGGAACAGTTCACGGCTATCACATTCGCCTTATTCTCAATAGCGCGTTCACGCAACAGGCGGTTCCAGTCGTCCGCACGGGAAGCAGGCCAGTTGGCGATGTAAATAGCCGTATCGTAGTCACCCCTATTCCGGCTCCATTCGGGGAAACGGAGGTCATAACAGATATACGTCGAAAAGCGATGTCTTTTCCAGGAAAACATCAGATGGGCGTTGCCGGGAGAGAAGCTACCTTTCTTAAAGCAATTATGTTTATCGTAGTATCGGTATGTACCGTCAGGGAAAACAGCCAGCAGACGGTTGTAATATTTTCCATCTTCCTTATAAATGGTAGAACCGATGACGAGTGCCTGCGAACGCCTTGCCCACTTCTGCATTTTTCGGACGATTGCCGGATAACAAGAGGCAATCCCGTCTTTGGTACGTGCAGCCTCAGCTTTATCGCGCTTTTTCATTTCACAACCGGAAGTGAACAGTTCAGGAAAAACAATCAGGTCACAATCCTTGCAGGAACGTACCCGTTTATCGAAAGCTGATAAGTTTGCCTTTACGTCGCCCCACTCAAAGTGAGGTTGCACAAGTGCCACTTTCAATACGGCAACTTCCTGCGCCCGCAATGACGAAGTTAAAGCCAGCAGGCAGACACCTATTATATATAAGATTTTACTCATGATTGCAATTCTTCTGTATGCTCCGGCGTTCCAATATATCCGTCATGTGCTCCAGCGCCCAGCCCACCAAAGATTCAATATGCGGCATCAGGCTATATCCCGTCTCAGTAAGCGTATATTCCACACGTGGGGGAACTTCGGCATAGACTTTCCGGGCAATAAGTCCATCCGTCTCCAGTGAACGGAGCGTAACCGTGAGCATGCGTTGCGAAATGTCACCGATAGTCTTCTGTATATCACCAAAGCGCATCGTTCCGTTAGTCTTCAATGTAACCATGATAAGCATTGCCCACTTATCGCCCAGTCTGCTCAAGACATCCCTTATGGGGCAAGCATCCGTATGATGAAAGTTTTCCATTTTTTAACTTTTACTAAATTACTGAACTTCAACAATGGTTACATCGTTGTAAGTATCTAACATTCAAGTACGTTATTGTTATTACAAAGTCTGATTGATAACTTTGCGTCACAAAAGTAATAAACTTACTGAAAATAACTATTGTTTCACTTAATAATAAAGATTATGGCAAAGAAAGTAGCAGTTTTAGCAGTTAATCCGGTCAACGGATTTGGTTTATTCCAGTATCTGGAAGCGTTTTTTGAGAATGGCATTCCTTATAAAGTATTTGCAGTAGCAGATAGTAAGGAAATCAAAACAAACTCCGGTATCACCCTGATAGCCGATGATGTAGTAGCAAACCTGAAAGGGCATGAAGATGAATACGATGCACTTGTGTTCTCTTGCGGTGACGCCGTCCCCGTATTCCAACAGAATGCGGATAAACCGTACAACGTCACGATGCTGGAAATCATCAGGACATTCGGTGAAAAAGGTAAAATCATGATTGGGCATTGTGCCGCTGCCATGATGTTCGACATTACAGGTATCACTAAAGGCAAGAAAGTAGCCGTTCATCCACTGGCGAAACCGGCTATACAGAATGGAGAAGCAACCGACAATTCTTCTGAAATAGATGGAAACTTCTATACGGCGCAAGATGAAAACCACATTTGGACAATGATAGAGAAAGTGGTTGTGGCATTGAAATCATGACCGATACAAGGAAGTTCCATGCAACTAAGGTAACATACCGGGCATAGAACTTCCTTTTTACTCACAAAAATGTATCCGTGCTTTTCAAGATTATTCGTACATTTGTTGCATCATACCCGAATTTAATATCAATATGCAATGAACGTCAAAATAGAAGAGAGCTGGCGGCAGCGTTTACAAGAGGAATTCGACAAACCCTACTTTGAGAAGTTGGTATCATTTGTGAAAAGTGAATATGGACGTGCCAATGTACTCCCGCCCGGGCATCTTATCTTTCATGTTTTCGACTCATGCCCTTTTGATAAAGTGAAGGTTGTTATATTAGGACAAGACCCTTACCCGAATCCCGGACAGTATTACGGAATATGCTTTTCCGTACCGGAAGGAGTAGCCATACCAGGCTCACTGGCTAATATATTCAAAGAAATACATCAAGATTTGGGCAAGCCGATTCCCGTCTCCGGTAATCTGGACCGTTGGGTAGCCCAAGGGGTATTTTCCATGAACTCTGTTCTCACGGTACGTGCTCACGAAACCGGTTCACACCGCAATATGGGCTGGGAAACTTTTACAGACGCAGTAATCAAGAAATTAAGCGATGAACGGGAAAACCTGGTATTCATGCTTTGGGGAGCTTATGCCAAAGAAAAGGCAGTTTTGATAGACAGCCGTAAACATCTTATACTGACTACCGTCCATCCGTCACCCCGTTCTGCCGAATATGGCTTCTTCGGATGCAAGCATTTCAGCAAGGCTAATGACTATTTGCGAAGCAAGGGCATAGAAGAGATTGATTGGTAATCATTCAGAAGATAATTTAATGAAAGACAACAACGAGATGAAGAAGGAGCAGCCATTAGTAGATAAAGACTATCTACTTGAAAAGTCACCCGGAGAAAGCGGTTGGACATATACGATTATTCCTGAAATACTGCCCGATCCCAATGCTCCGTTCAATTGGGTAATGGTACGGGGAAGCATCGACAACTATGAAATCAAGAAATACCATTTAATGCCTTCCGGGAAAGGAAGTCTACTCCTCGCTATTAAGGCTGAAATCCGGAAAAAGATAAAAAAACAGGCAGGTGATTATGTACATGTTATTCTATATCCCGACAATGAACCTTTAGAAATTCCCGAAGAATTCTTGTTATGCTTACAAGATGACGACGAAGCATTACAGTTTTTTAATTCACTCAACGAGAATGATAAGCACAATTATGTCAAGTGGATATATTCGGCAAAGACGGAACAGACAAGAGTGGACAGAATAGCGAAATCGCTTACCAGACTTTCCCAAGGTAAAAGATTTGCAGACAAATAAAATCTCTTACTCTCCCAAAGAGTTTACTCCGCTACCAAACAGTGCAAAGTCCCCCAAGCAAGGGTCGTCGGGAAATACTTCCGCCAAGGCGGAAGTAATCCGGCGGGCATTTTTCAGAGAGAATGTTTCCGTATCAATAAGCCCCAGGGAACAGGCGACACGACATACATGGGTATCCAGGGGAATTATCAAATCCCGGCAGTCGAACTTCTTCCAAAGTCCGAAATCGACAACGGAATTCTGACGTATCATCCACCGAAGAAACATATTCAGTTTCTTCTGCGGACTCTTGGCGGAGACTTCCAGAAAAGCGCATAATTTCTCCATAGGCGTACCGGGATAACTCAGCAAGGCATCTTCCAGACTGTCGAAACGGGAATAAGCATCCTGCAAACGGGCGAAATAGGTATAAAAATCCGCATGGGAAAGCATCCGGTAGAAGCTACTACGCTCCGTCGGTGGAAAATCCCGCTCCCAATCACGCGACATTACATATATATAAGGTGAAGCACCCATCCGGGCATGCAGTTCATCCGCTTTCTTCAAAATCTGCTTGCGATTGCCGAAACTCATGATGGCAGTAAGCAAACCACTTATTTCAATATCTTGTTTTTGTGTATATCGATGCGGGAACTGAACAGGATCCCCTTGTATGAAATCAGCACAATGGTACTTCCTTGCCCACGCCCAAAGTTGCAATTTGGTTTCTTCGGTCATCTGGAAAAATTCATTTTAATTTAAAATGCAAAGATATCGAATTTATAGCAACATCGGACAAGTCCCCTATTCCTTTTCCTCCTATTTTTGCATCGTGAAAAAGCTGATAGGAAATATGGAAACTAAGAAGACAACGCAAGAAGAGTATCAGAAGTGTGTAAATGCCGTGGTAGATTATATCAATCTGCATCTCGGAGAAGAAATTGACCTGAAATCACTGGCCAGGATTTCCCATTTCTCTCCGTTCTACTTCCACCGCATCATGAAAGCATTCCTGGGAGAACCCGTCGGTACGTTTATTGTCCGGACGCGTACCGAAGCTGCCGCACGATTGTTGCGGTACTCCGATTTACCGATAGCCGATATCGCCTATCGCATCGGATATGCCTCACCTTCGTCATTGTCCAAAGTATTCAAACAATTCTATGGCATTTCACCTTTGGAATATCGAAACAATAAAAACTTTGTAATTATGAAACCAGCCATTATCCGTCCGGAACTGGAACTGAAACGGGAAATCAGGGAAGTACCCGCCCGTAATGTAATTTATATCCGCTTGTTCGGAGACTATAAACTGAATGATTACTGCGGCACATGGATGCGCATCTTCCAGTTTTTAAAGGAACAGAATCTGCCAATGGGCGAAGTGATGCCGCTCTGCATCTATCACGACGACCCTAAAGTGACACCTGCCGACAAGCTACGCACCGATGTGTGCATGGTTATGCCCGAAGCAGTTACCCCCAAAGGAGACATCGGGTATAAACTGTTGCCTGCGGGACGTTATGCCGTCTTCCTGTATAAAGGTTCTTACGAACATCTGCAAGCCGTATACGATACAATCTATGGAAAGTATATCCCCGAAATGGAATGTACGTTAAGAGATGAAGCCAGTGCGGAACGCTATCTGAACAACCCCGCCGATACGGCACCGGAGGAGTTGTTGACGGAAATTTATATTCCGGTGGAATAAACAGGCTGTCCTGCCGGGAGAACTAAGTTTTTTCCCCGGAATGTTTAAGCAGATATACAGCAATGAAGTATTCGTTCCACCATGGGGAAACTTTCGTTCCACCGTGGAGATAATTTTGTTCCACCATGGTGGAACGAAACCTTCCTCATGGTGGAACGAATAAGCCATAAGCAATATTTTCTTTAGCAACCGGCATCTTTCCTCCTGATTATTGCAAATTTAAAGTTTACTATTTGTAACTTTGCCGAAAAGACATACAATACATATAACAGTTGAAGACGTGCAGAACAAACCATGAAAAAGAGATAAGACGGTTTGAAGTCACATCATATAAAAAAGAACAAATGAAACAAGAAGTACTATTTTTACTCTTAAACGAGTACGCTGATTGGGAAAGCGCTTACCTTGCCGCCACCCTGAATGCAGGAGTGATGCCGGGTAGCGAAGTGATATATACGACTAAAGTGGTTGCCCCCACATTGGAAGCGGTATGTTCCATCGGTGGTTTCCGTACCCTGCCCGATTACAGTTTTCAAACGATGCCGAAAGACTATGCAGCACTGATATTGATAGGCGGCATGCAATGGGATTCGCCCGAAGCGGAACAAGTAGTTCCATTAGTGGAAGATGCCCTGAAACGTGGCAAAATCGTTGGCGCCATCTGTAATGGAGCCTCTTTCATGGCTAAACATGGTTTCCTTAACAACGTAAAACATACGGGAAACACAATTCAGCAATTAAAACTCTGGGGTGGAGAAAACTACACCAATGAAGCCGGTTATGAAGAAAAGCAAGCTGCCAGTGACAAGAAGATAGTTACCGCCAACGGAACAGGGCAACTGGAATTCTGCCGCGAACTGCTTTTGCTATTGGAAGCCGACACACCGGAAAGAATCCATGCGACCTATGATTTTTATAAGAATGGATTGGTGAGATAAAAGGAAGGAGAACAATATGGAATATATCGTCAATCACAACCCTGAACGTTGCTTGTTCACCATCGAAGTCGACAATTACATTGCATACGTGGAATACCGGATTCACAACGGTAGTCTGGATATTCTTCATACAATCGTTCCTCCTCCCATTGAAGGCCGGGGCATTGCTTCCGCACTTGTAAAACGGGCTTATGAATATGCCGCCGAACAAGGCTTGGAGGCAAAAGCTACTTGTTCGTATGCAGTGAAGTGGTTGGAAAGACATCCGGAAGTGAAATAATACTCCTTCATTTTGTTATGCCTAACTTGTCGAGGCAGGAGGTAAAGCCAAAACAAAAACTCGCTTACTGTTTGTTTCTTTTTAGGCACGGATTACGCTGATTTCACGGAAAAAGAATAAAGAAAATCCGTGAAATCCGCGTAATCCGTGCCTAAAAGAAATCTTAAAGTGTATTTTGTCACCCACTTCGACAACCTTAGGCTTACTTATTCCATTTAATCAAGACTCATCCCATACTCCGCTATCGTTGCCATATCCGTCTCATCATAAACTCCTTTAGTCTTGATGTGCTGAACATCCTTTATAAAATCTTCAACATTAGCCAAGAAATTCTGGAAAGTCTTCATTTCCTCAGGGTGACCTTCTACAACAGGCAAACGTTTGGCAATATCCAACTGAATGACCAGTTTTGCCAGTTTCATATCAAGATGAGCCGTATCGGGGGTAGGCCTGCGGACACAAAGAGTCAGGATGCTATGCATTGTAGTAGTCATTCGTTTCATAGAAAGCAGTTGCTCTTTCATCGGATTGTCATTCAGCAACACCTTTTGCGCTTCATCGGTAAAAGGAGACAGGATATCGGCAATATTTTCCTTGTATTCCGACATTTCCACACTCAACTGATAATTGGCCGGCAATAACTTATCGGCTGCCGCTTTGTCATTCGATTTCAAATACGAGATATACATATCGAATATTGAATAAAACTGCCTTCTTGCCTGGAACAACTGAAAATAGTTCTGTCTCAGGTTGTTCCGCGTTTCTTCATTGAAATAAGGACCCGGATTTACAACAAACGCAGAGTCTTTCTGAGAGTAAGCGGGAGGAGCTATCGCCGTTAGGGCAGGTGCTTTTCCACCCTGTTCCATGTACCCCAACACAGCATTTACATCTTTCTCTACCACTACATTTTTCAACAAAGCCAGGGAAGTATTATAATAAGTCATCACCTGGTTGGCCTGCTCCACCTCCTCGGGGGTGTAGCTTGCAGCCATTTTTTTCTGAGCGCCACCACCACAAGAGGCCAGCGCGAGGGTCATTGTAAGCGCCCCCACAAACATTAAATTTTTTCGCATAAGGTTTCCTTTCATTTATTTAAGTTTCGCAAGCTCAACTGATAAGTTGACAAGGGGACAAGGAAAGAGTTGACGAGGGAGAAAGTATCGAAAACGATTCTCACACATCCTATTCCCATCGTTCAGCTGACATTCTTTCCTTGTCAACTTGTTCCTCGTCCCCTTGTCAACTGTAAAAGTTTCGCTTGCGAAACTTAAATTATTCATTAATTTTGCACGATGTAATGTGAAAGAAACAAACGATGAAAATAGATAGTTCTGAAACATCATCGAAAAATCAATATAAATGATGCAAAACAACTCGATAAAAGGATATATATACGCTGCTCTCTCATCCTCTACGTTTGGATTGGCTCCATTCTTTACTTTGTCTTTATTAGCCGCAGGTTTTTCTTCGTTCGAAGTATTGGCGTATCGTTGGGGCATTGCCTCCCTCGCATTGGCGGTATTCGGACTGATGTTGAAAGAAACATTCCGCATCAGCCGAAAAGATTGGGGAACCGTCTTCCTGCTCAGCCTGCTGCGGGCAGCCACATCTTTCAGCCTGGTTATAGCCTATCAATACATTGCCAGCGGGGTAGCGTCCACCATCCACTTCATGTATCCTCTCGCTGTGGCGGTTGCCATGATGTGCTTTTTCGGAGAAAAGAAATCGTTTACCGTACTGTTTGCCGTATCCATTTCACTGATTGGCGCCGGACTATTATCATCAGGAGAAATCAATTCAGGAGGAAATAACCGGATAATAGGCATGATTGCCGCCGTCTCCTCCGTATTCTTTTATGGGGGATACATTATAGGAATACGCAAAAGCCGTGCCGTCCATATCCCGTCCATGGCGCTAACCTGTTACGTCATGGGATTGGGAGCACTGTTTTTCATCATTGGAGGTATTTTTACGGGAGGTGTACGGCTCGTAACCGACGGATATACCTGGCTGAACATCCTGGGACTGGCATTGCCCGCTACGGCAATCTCCAACATCACGCTGGTAAAAGCCATCAAGCACATAGGCCCCACACTGACATCCATATTCGGAGCCTTGGAGCCTCTTACCGCCGTAGCCATCGGATACAGCGTATTTCACGAGAAATTCACATGGGAAAGCGCCATCGGCATCGTGTTTATTCTAACCGCAGTGACGGTAGTAGTCATGCACAAAAAAAAGGGCGCATAATTAGACCGATTTCTCCGGCACCGGGGAACCCCTCGTTCCTCACCGGGGAACAAGGCCTCCGACACCGGGGAACCAAAGGGTCGGTATAAGGGGAGATAAATCCCGCCTTTATTTCACTTTTTTAAAGTCGGTGATAAATCCTTCCATCAACCACTTTGCCAAAGCCTGGCGATTGGAGCTGATTACAAAACGACGTTGGTCGAAGGTATTCTGGATATTGCCCAACTCCACAAAAACAGCCGTAGGAGAGGAATTCAACAAGACATACAGGTTTCGGGAGCTGACAGTACCTTCAAATCCGCGATTGGGTTGATGTTTGTCGTATTTCGATTCAAAGGTATCTTTCATCGTAACCGCCAGTTTCTTTCCTAAAACGCTCTTGGGCGCATGATAAAAGAACACATCGGTCTGATGGCTCTTACTGCGGCTGTCCACATGCAGGAAGATGGCACGGCAATACTTATACGCCTTCCGGTCTTTCTTATAAAACTCATTGATTTTGGCACACCGCTGTTGCAGCCGCGCCACCTGGTTTAAAGGGATAGCGGCCCCCATGCAAGTTTCGCGCTTGCTGTTGGAGAGATAGCGGTCGTCACGAATACCGTCTTTCGCATCCTGAATGATAATACGAACTTCAGCCCCTTCCTGCATCAGGTTTCGGGCAAGGCGCAAGGCCACGTCGTAGGCATATTCATCCTCATGCAGTTCCACTTTACCTATCTTTCCGATAGCCCCGGGGTCGGGTCCGCCATGCCCGCTGACTACATAGAAGCAGGCACCCCGGAGACGGTTTGAAATGACCTCCACATTGGCAAGTTCTTTCCCGAACAGAGGTTCTTTAAGATATTTCTTTTTACCGGTTGAGGGAGCGGCAGAAGAAGTTGATTTTGCAGTATTCTTATCATTTTCGGCAGTCTTAGCCTTTTCGTTTTTCAAAGGTGGAAGAACATACTTCACTCCCAACCTCAGTTCCTTTTTTCCCCGAAGACGCTTTTCATTCAGTTGCAGAAATTCCTTATAGTACGTCTTTCCGGAACGGTTATTACGCTGGAGGAAAGCCGAAATGCCTTCACCGGATTTCGGACTGTCCCACTCTTCCTGAGCGAAAAGAGAGAGGGTACTAAAAATGAGAAAAGAAAAGATGAATAATATTCGCATCATAATGTATTCGCAGTATTTTTTCCTTATCGCGGACAAATTTACATTATTTTCCTTACTTTTGCGACGATAAATGCATTAATAGACAATAAACTCTAAAAAATAGATAGCATTATGGCAAAACAATTCAAGCCCGAGACCCTGTGCGTACAAGCCGGATGGACTCCTAAAAAGGGCGAGCCCCGTGTACTCCCCATCTACCAAAGTACAACATTCAAATACGACACCAGCGAACAAATGGCACGCTTGTTCGACCTTGAAGACAGCGGTTATTTCTACACTCGCCTGCAAAACCCGACGAATGATGCCGTTGCCGCCAAGATAGCCGCCCTCGAAGGTGGTGTAGGCGCCATGCTGACGTCCAGCGGACAGGCAGCCAATTTCTATGCTATTTTTAATATTTGCCAGGCAGGCGACCATTTCGTTTGTTCATCTACCATCTACGGTGGAACGTTCAACCTTTTCGGAGTAACCTTGAAAAAGCTGGGTATTGATGTGACTTTCGTCAACCCGGATGCACCGGAAGAAGAAATTTCCGCCGCTTTCCGTCCGAACACCAAAGCGCTGTTCGGTGAAACCATCTCCAACCCGACACTGGAAGTGCTCGATATCGAGAAATTCGCCCGTATCGCCCACAGTCACGGTGTACCTTTGATTGTAGATAATACGTTCCCTACTCCCATCAACTGCCGCCCGTTTGAATGGGGAGCTGACATCGTGGTACACTCCACTACCAAATATATGGACGGGCATGCCACCAGCGTAGGCGGCGCCATCGTAGATAGCGGTAACTTCGATTGGGATGCGTATGCCGATAAATTCCCCGGATTGTGTACGCCGGATGAATCTTACCACGGGTTGACTTATACGAAAGCTTTCGGCAAGATGGCTTATATTACCAAAGCCACCGCCCAACTGATGCGTGACCTTGGCAGCATCCAGTCGCCACAAAACGCTTTCCTACTGAATCTCGGTCTGGAAACCCTGCACCTGCGCATGCCTCAACATTGCAAGAATGCCCAGGCCGTTGCCGAATATCTTTCCAAAAACGATAAAGTGGCTTGGGTAAACTATTGCGGGTTACCGGGAAGCAAATACTACGAACTGGCACAAAAGTACATGCCGAACGGTTCTTGCGGCGTTATCTCTTTCGGCTTGAAGGGCGGGCGCGAAGTATCCATCAAATTTATGGAT
>ULTJ01067196.1_pt1 | contig 16441 bp, 11 predicted proteins | sample 1957491 | NCBI WGS metagenome assembly ULTJ01 (sample SAMEA4835731, study PRJEB28245) | human gut metagenome | biome: gut microbiome; material: fecal sample | place: Denmark | collected 2008 | reverse complement strand
GCCCCTATACCGTCATCGAAGCCGATGAGTTCGACCGTTCTTTCCATTGGCTTTCCCCCTATATGAGCGTCATCACCGCTACCGACCCCGACCATCTGGATATCTATGGAACGGCAGAAGCCTATCTTGAAAGCTTCCGCCACTACACCACGCTTATCCAACCGGGAGGCGCCCTGATTATCCACAAAGGCCTGACCGTGAAACCGGAGGTACAACCGGGTGTCAAGACCTATACCTATTCACGCAACGAAGGTGATTTCCATGCCGAGAACATCCGCATCGGAAACGGTGAAATCTTCATTGACTTTGTTGCCCCGGACACCCGCATCAATGATATCCAACTGGGTGTGCCCGTCAGTATCAACATCGAGAATGGTGTAGCCGCCATGGCGCTTGCCCACCTGAACGGAGCTACCGATGAAGAAATAAAACAAGGCATGGCTAGTTTCCGTGGCGTAGACCGCCGCTTTGACTTCAAGCTGAAGAACGACCAAATCGTATTCCTCAGTGACTATGCCCACCACCCTGCCGAAATAGCCCAAAGCGTGAAGTCCATCCGCGAGCTGTATCAGGACAAGAAGATTACCGCCATCTTCCAGCCCCATCTCTATACCCGTACCCGCGATTTCTACAAAGATTTCGCCGACAGCCTGTCATTGCTGGATGAGGTAATCTTGACAGAGATTTATCCGGCACGCGAACAGCCTATCCCCGGTGTCAGCAGCCGTCTGATATACGATAACCTGCGTCCGGGTATCGAGAAATGTATTTGCAAGAAAGAAGATGTGCTGAACCTGCTGTCTCAAAAGCCCATCGAAGTATTGATAGTATTGGGAGCGGGCGACCTTGACAATTATGTACCTGAGATAACCGAACTGCTCAGATTGAGAATGAAGCACTAAGAATGAAGAATTTTCATTAACATAAAGCCATTATGATAAAACGGATTTTACTTTCCATCGTCTTGCTGCTTGTCATTGCCTATCTGGTAGTGGCTATCACCGCTTTCAACCGAAAACCTGCGGGCCTGGTGTGCCGTGACGTGGAGTTGGTTGTCAGAGACTCGGTGTATGCCGGCTTCATTACGAAAAAGGAAGTAGCCGCCATGCTGGAGAAGAAAGGTATCAGTCCCATCGGTAAAGACCTGGACCGCATCCGCACCAAGACTTTGGAAGAGATATTATCCAAACACCCGCTCATCGACCGTGTGGAATGTTACAAAACTCCCAGCGGCAAACTCTGTATCGAGGTAACCCAGCGTATTCCCATCCTGAGGATTATGAGCTCCAACGGTGAAAACTACTATTTGGACAACAAAGGTACCGTGATGCCACCCGATGCAAAGTGCGTGGCACACCTTGCGGTTGTGACCGGAAATGTAGAAAAGTCGTTTGCCATGAGGGATTTATATAAGTTTGGTGTATTTTTGCAAAGGAATTCATTTTGGGATGCACAGATTGAACAAATCCATGTGCTACCCGGCAGAAATATCGAATTGGTGCCGCGTGTTGGCGACCACATCATCTACCTCGGTAAACTGGATGGCTTTGAACTGAAATTGAAACGGGTCAAGGCTTTTTACGAGAAAGGATTAAACCAGGTGGGCTGGAACAAATACTCCCGCATCAGCGTTGAGTTTAGTAACCAGATAATCTGCACGAAAAGGGAACAGTAACACAATGTACAAGGTACAATTTACAAAGGACAATGGGCATTGAAAATAATAGATTGGAAATTGTACATCGTAAATTGTACATTGTAAATTGAACATTGTACATCGTAAATGATAGATTGTAAATGAAAAAACATAATTAAAAGAAAGATATGGCAACAACAGATTTTATCGCCGCTATCGAGTTGGGCTCTTCCAAAATTTCCGGTATCGCCGGAAAGAAGAACAGTGACGGAAGTATCCAGGTGTTGGCTTATGCTCGTGAGGATGCCTCCTCGTTTATACACAAAGGCATCATCTACAACATCGACAAAACCGCACAAGCCCTGACTTCCATCATCAACAAGCTGGAAAGCCAGCTGAACAACTCCATCGCCAAAGTATATGTAGGCATCGGCGGACAGTCATTGCGCACAGTCAGAAATGCGGTAAGCCGTACACTGGAAGAAGAAGGCATCATCTCTCAGGAACTGGTAGATTCCATCTGCGATGAAAATCTCGAAGTCCCTCTGGCAGACATGAGCGTGCTGGATGTAGCCCCTCAGGAATATAAGATAGACAACAACCTGCAAGTAGACCCGGTAGGCGTGGCAGGACAACATATCACCGGTCAGTTCCTCAACATCGTCGCCCGCGCTTCGCTCAAGAAGAATCTGGAACACAGCTTTGAATCGGCAAAGGTGGAGATTGCGGATTTACTCATCGCCCCCACCGCCTTGGCGAATGCCGTATTGACGGAAAATGAAATGCGTTCGGGCTGCGCTTTGGTAGATTTCGGTGCCGATACCACCACCATTTCCGTATATAAGAATAACATTCTCCGCTATCTGAGCGTATTGCCGTTAGGCGGAAACAATATCACCCGTGACATCACTTCCCTCCAAATGGAAGAAGAAGATGCCGAAAAACTGAAACTGCAATACGGCAACGCTCTTTACGAGGAGGAGGAGGAAGATACGGAAGCACCCGCCGTATGTACGCTGGAAGACGGGCGAACCATTGAACTGGCTGCTCTGAACAATATCGTAGAAGCCCGTACGGAAGAAATCCTCGCCAATGTATGGAACCAGTTGCAGTTGTCCGGTTACGAAGACAAACTGTTTTCCGGTGTCATCTTTACCGGTGGCAGCGCCAACCTCAAGAACATCGAAGAAGCGTTCCGCAAACTGAGCAAGATGGATAAGGTAAAGACCGTGAAGTTTGTACACAACACCATCCACGGCTACAGCGATGTACTCCGCAAAGACGGTATGCAGAATACGCTGTTGGGGCTCCTTGCCGCCGGTAATGAAAACTGTTGTATGCAAGAGGCCAAGCCCGCGCAACCGAGCAACACCGTACCTCCCAAGCCTGTAGACATGTTTGGCGACGACGAAACCCTGAAAGAGCAGGAAGCCGCCGCCCGTGCAGCCAAAGCGCAACGGGAGAAGGAAGAAAAGGAACGCCGGGAGAAGGAACGCAAGGAGCGCGAGAAAAAGGAGAAAGAGAAGAAGAAAGGGCCAAGTTGGTTTGAAAAGACTTTCAACAAGCTCTCCAACGAGATTTTCTCCGATGACGACATGAAATAATAACCATCAATGAAGAATGATGAATGATGAATGAAGAATTGCCGCGTGTCATTGTATAACGTGCTTATAGAATACAATCACGCCGCCGTATGTTTGTCGATTCTTGATTCATCATTCTTCATTCATCATTCCTAATTCTATAATTATGGACGATATAGTACAATTCGATTTCCCGACTGACTCACCGAAAATCATCAAAGTCATCGGTGTGGGCGGAGGTGGCGGCAATGCCGTAAACCACATGTACCGGGAAGGCATACATGATGTGACGTTCGTGCTGTGCAACACAGATAACCAAGCATTGAAGGACTCTCCCGTACCGGTCAAGCTACAACTGGGTAAGGAAGGGCTGGGTGCCGGCAATCGTCCCGCACGTGCCCGCAAGGCTGCGGAAGAGAGTATCGAAGACATTAAAAACATGTTGAACGACGGTACCAAGATGGTATTCATCACTGCCGGTATGGGCGGTGGTACGGGTACAGGCGCCGCGCCCATCATCGCGCAGACTGCCAAGGAAATGGATATACTGACTATCGGCATCGTCACCATCCCGTTCCGCTGGGAAGGCGACAAAAAGATAGACCAGGCGCTGGACGGCGTGGAAGAAATCAGCAAGCACGTAGACGCGTTGCTGGTTATCAACAATGAGAAACTGAGCGAAATATATAGCGAACTCTCCGTGGACGATGCTTTCGACAAGGCAGACGACACGCTCTCGGTAGCCGCCAAGAGCATTGCTGAAATCATCACCCTGCACGGAAAGGTCAATCTCGACTTCAACGACGTAAAGACCGTACTGAAAGACGGCGGCGTCGCCATCATGAGTACCGGATACGGCGAAGGAGACAACCGTGTGAGCATGGCTATCCAGAACGCCCAACACTCTCCATTGCTGAACAACAATGATATTTTCAACTCCAAAAAAGTATTGCTCAATATCTCTTACAGCTCACAGCACAAACTGATGATGAGCGAAATGGACGAGGTAAAAGAGTTCATGAACCGCTTCAGCCGCGACTTCGAGACCAAGTTCGGAATGGCCATCGATGACAAGCTGGAGCAGAAAGTGAAGATTACCTTACTTGCCACCGGGTTCGGTATCCAGGATATCCACATGAAGGAAATGGACGACCGTATCACGCAGCGTACTGCTGAAGAGCAGAAACGCCTTGCCGAATTGGAAGAGGAAGAAGAACAGAAGCGCAGCCGCCGTGAAGTGTACTACGGCAAGGATGCCAACACCAAATACCAGCGCACCCGACGTCTCCACATCTACCTCTTCAATCCCGAAGACTTGGATAATGCCGACATTATCAGTATGGTAGAGAATTCCCCTACTTACACGCGCGACAAGAGTACGCTTGCCGCCATCAAGACCAAAGCCGAAGAAGAGGGGCAACTTGCCACCGAAGAAGCGCAAGGGGCGGAAGCGGGAGCCGGTGAAGGAGGGATTATTACTTTTTAAATGAAGAACTAAGAATGAAGAATGAAGAATTACCTTTCGGCATGGTTGCATAGCGCAGCTAAATTCTTCATTCTTCATTCATCATTCTTCATTTTTAGTTCTTCATCTATATAAAACAATTTTAAAACAATATATCTTATGGATTTATTTGAGAAAGTCAGCGAAGACATTAAAACCGCAATGAAAGCCAAAGATAAAGTGGCTCTCGACGCCTTGAGAAATGTAAAGAAAGTGTTCCTTGAAGCTAAAACCGCTCCGGGAGCAAACGATACCCTTAGCGATGCAGACGCCCTGAAGATTATCCAGAAACTGGTGAAGCAAGGTAAGGACTCTGCCGGAATGTATGTAGAACAAGGTCGCACAGACTTGGCAGATGCCGAGATGGCACAAGTAAAAGTGATGGAAGCTTATCTGCCCAAACAGATGACTCCCGAAGAACTGGAAGCTGCCCTGAAAGAAATCATTGCCGAAACAGGCGCCACAAGCGGCAAAGACATGGGTAAAGTAATGGGCGTAGCCAGCAAAAAGCTCGCCGGACTTGCCGAAGGCCGTGCTATCTCAGCCAAAGTCAAGGAACTGCTGGGATAAAGAGAACCGCTGAAACAGAAAAGCGTTTATAACATAACTTGCCGTCATCCTCTTGCGATAATTCTTTAGGAGTTTATCGCAAGAGGATGACGGCAAGTTATGTTTTACCTACCCCGTAAGTTCATGCCATTTGTTGCCACCCTATTGGCACAGTCTTGCCACTCTATTGGCACGGTTGTGCCACTGCATTGGCAAAGTCGTGCCAATAGAGTGGCACTGAACACCCAGCCAATGAACCTTTTCGTCTGCAAACTGACGATTAATTGACTTTCAATGCTTCCTTTCAATTCCTCCTGTCAATTTCCCTTCTTTTCATCCATTTACTGAATGGAAATGAGGGAAACGAGTTGACGAGTAAACAAGTTGACAAGGAGCTACGCGTTGGCTCTGGTTACGCAGCCCTCGTTAACTTGTCAACTTGTTCCCTTGTCATTTAATTCAAAACGGAACGGAAATGAATGAAGCAGCCTAGTCGAATAACTCTTTCAGTACTTCCAAAGACTTCAGTATGGGGAAATCCGGCAGATGCAGACGGTAATACTCATTCATTATCATCAGACAACGGGCACGCTCCGTACGGCTCATCGTGAAAAGGTGCATGGTTTCATAGTTCATACGCATCAGCATCGTCAGACGGGATGACTCTTCGGGACCGATATAATGGGAATGAAGCTGTGGACGCAACGGAGTGAAACAGGCATTCTGCAAATCAAAATAATCACCTTTGGAATAATCTTCCAGATTGGGATACAAACCAAGAAAGCGGGACAAACGCATCAGAAAGACCAGATGAAAGTTGGCAAATCCCGTGCTGCACTCGTCCAACCAGATGATGGAATGTTGCAGATAGGCAAAGAGAGGACAGTTCTCCGCTTCCTCACGGACAGCCCGGTATAGAAATTCGGAAAGAAAAAGAGCGATAGCAGATTTATAAGGATCGTAGGGAAGCGTGGAAAACGGATAAAAAGACTTTGCCTCCTTTATCTTATATATAGAGGTATTAGGACGGAAATCGGCTTCCAACTCCACCAAAGCCAGTGGTTGGAAAAGTACCGGCTTCACCGCCGCCTTGCGCGAACGGGGCACGGACACCATGAAAGACGCCCTTCCGGCCACCTCCGTATATATATCTACAATGATAGAGGTATCTTTGTATTTGAGGGTATGCAACACAATACCCAGTGTTTTCTGTAACATTTCCGGTTTACTATCTGGTTTCAATCCGATAACAAAGCTATAAAAAAAGAGCGAAACAACAGAGAATAAACAGAAAGAAATAAAAAACGGGAGGAAAAGAACAAAAAAATGAAAGCGTATATCTCACTGATAATCAAACAACAAAATAAGCAATTCATGAAAACAAAGAGAAATCGTATCATTTTTTTCTTTGGAATGTTTTGGTAATTCAAAAATAGTTTCTACCTTTGCAACCGCAAACGAGAGAAATACCGGATGCGAGAGCGGAAACGCTCACTATAGGATGGCCCGTTCGTCTATCGGTTAGGACGCAAGATTTTCATTCTTGAAAGGGGGGTTCGATTCCCCCACGGGCTACAATTTAAAAAATAAACGAATTAAAAAAGATTAGTCGAGATGGCAAATCATAAATCATCACTGAAGAGAATCAGACAAGAAGAGACAAGAAGACTTCACAACAGATACTATGGTAAGACCATGAGAAATGCTGTTCGTAAGCTTCGTACTACTACAGATAAGGCTGAAGCAACAGCTATGTATCCTACAATCACAAAGATGTTGGATAAATTGGCTAAGACCAATGTAATCCACAAAAACAAAGCAAACAACTTGAAGTCTAAGTTGGCGCTTTACATCAACAAGCTGGGTTAAGCAAATTGATTACACAAAAGATATAAAAAGCCGAACTTTTCAGTTCGGCTTTCTTTGCATTCCAGCTATTCATCCCACAAACTTCCCTACCGCCCTTCACGGTACTAAAAAGCTGTAAACGACCCAAATTTCTCCATTTGTTTGGCATCCTATCTCAAGAATTTTCACTATATTTGCTCTGTTATTACATAAGTAAAATTAGATTATGACTGAAGAAGAAAAGATAAACGGCGAAAACAATTATTCGGCCAGTAACATCCAAGTATTGGAGGGTTTAGAGGCCGTACGTAAACGTCCCGCCATGTATATCGGCGACATCAGCGAAAACGGTTTGCACCATTTGGTGTATGAAGTAGTGGACAACTCTATTGACGAGGCAATGGCCGGCTACTGCGACCACATTGAGGTCACCATCAACGAAGACAATTCCATCACTGTACAAGACAACGGACGCGGTATCCCCGTAGACTTCCACGAGAAGGAACAGAAATCCGCACTGGAAGTTGTTATGACCGTGCTGCATGCCGGTGGTAAATTCGACAAAGGTTCTTATAAGGTTTCGGGAGGTCTGCACGGTGTGGGTGTATCCTGCGTAAATGCGCTCTCTAAGCACATGACTACCCAAGTATTCCGTAACGGTAAGATTTACCAGCAGGAATATGAATTCGGTAAGCCGCTGTATGCCGTCAAGGAAGTAGGCACTTGCGACCTGTCACTCAGAGGAACCAAGCAGGTCTTCTGGCCCGATGACAGCATTTTTACTGTTACGGAATACAAATACAGTACTCTTCAGGCACGTTTGCGCGAACTTGCTTACCTGAACAAAGGTATCAGCATCACACTGACCGACCTCCGCGTTAAGGATGAAGAAGGCAATCCGCAAACAGAATTATTCCACTCCGAAGAAGGTGTGAAAGAGTTTGTCCGCTACCTGAACAGTAACAACACTCCGCTCTTCGACGATGTGATATATCTGAATACAGAAAAAGCGGGTGTACCCATTGAGTGTGCCATCATGTACAACACCGGTTACCGCGAAAACCTTCACTCTTACGTTAATAATATCAATACCAAAGAAGGTGGCACGCACGAAGGTGGTTTCCGTGCCGCACTGACACGTGTATTGAAGAAATACGGCGAAGACACCTGCGCCAAGCAGTTGGAAAAGGCTAAAGTGGAAATATCGGGTGAAGACTTCCGCGAAGGTTTGATAGCCGTTATCTCCGTAAAAGTGGCTGAACCGCAGTTTGAAGGACAGACCAAAACGAAGCTGGGTAACAGCGAAGTGAGCGGCGCCGTCAATCAGGCAGTGGGCGAAGCCTTGAATTATTATCTGGAGGAGCATCCTAAGGAAGCGAAACTGATTGTAGAAAAGGTAATTCTTGCCGCTACAGCCCGTGTTGCTGCTCGTAAAGCCCGTGAATCGGTACAACGCAAGTCGCCGATGTCCGGTGGCGGTATGCCGGGTAAACTGGCTGACTGCTCCAGCAAGGATCCGGATGAATGCGAATTGTTCCTAGTCGAGGGTGACTCGGCAGGCGGTTCTGCCAAGCAAGGACGTAATCGTGCATTCCAAGCTATTTTGCCGCTTCGCGGTAAGATTTTGAATGTAGAGAAAGCCATGTGGCACAAAGCATTCGAGAGTGACGAAGTAAACAATATCATTCAAGCGTTGGGTATCCGTTTCGGGGTAGACAGCGAAGACAGTAAAGAGGCGAATATAGATAAGTTACGCTACAAGAAGGTGATTATCATGACCGATGCCGATGTCGATGGTTCTCACATCGACACGCTGATTATGACGCTGTTCTTCCGTTACTTCCCGCAAGTTATCCAAAACGGTTATCTGTACATCGCTACTCCTCCGCTTTATCTTTGCACAAAAGGCAAGGTGAAAGAGTATTGCTGGACAGACCAGCAACGCCAGAAATTCATCGATACATACGGTGGCGGTTCGGAAAATGCTATCCACACTCAGCGCTACAAAGGTCTGGGTGAAATGAACCCGGAACAGTTGTGGGAAACTACCATGAATCCGGAAAACCGTATGCTGAAACAGGTACACCTGGAAAGTGCAGCTGAAGCAGACTATATATTTTCCATGTTGATGGGTGAAGATGTCGGCCCGCGCCGCGATTTCATTGAATCGAATGCAACGTATGCAAATATCGATGCATAAAGAATCAGAGATAATGATTAATAATTGATGTTTATCGGTCAATCTCTGAATATACGTTTTTATTAACCAACCTCACATCTTACAACGAAGAAGCCCCGGAAGGGCAGGAAAATCCTGCTGGCCGGGGCTTTTCTTTATTGGTAAGTGGGAATTCAGGGGCGTAGTATCCCAGTGAAGTTTCCATTTATCACAGCAAATTCTGTTTTTTCATTTCCTCCGCCACCAACCCCAACTCTGCATACCAATCTTCCCCAAACTTGCGTATCAATGGTTCTTTCAGGAACTTATAAATTGGCAAGTTTTCTTTTTTACCTAACAAAACCGCTGCTTTACAGACATCCCACCGATTATAGTTCACGGCTTTATAATGACCATAGTCCCCTACCCTGATGGGATACAAATGGCAGGAAACGGGTTTATAGAAATCCGTTTTACCTTCACGATAGGCTTTCTCGATGGCACAGTAACAACAGCCTTTTTCATCATAGCAAGTAAAAACACAATCTTTGTTATTGACGATGGAAGTAACCAGGTCGCCTTCACAATCGGTATAAACGACGCCTTGCTTTTCAATAACAGTTCGCGCCTCGGGGGCAAGTTCGTCCCAGATAACCGGTAGTACTTCTTCCAACTTCTCTATTTCATCGAACTCTACCGGAGCACCTGCATCACCTTCTATACAACAAGCACCTTTGCAGGCAGATAAATCACATAAAAACTTCTCACGCAGTACATCCAAACTGACTACCACGTCACCTATTTGTATCATATATCGTTATTATATTATGGGGTATGTTATTATAATCGTCTGTTTTCCATCCTCCTTATACCACTGATAGCTGCCCTTAAAGGCTTCCAAATAAAGGCGGTTTATAGTGTGCTGAATTTCATTCTCCTTATGTTCTTCATCATAAAGAAGAGGACTATTCCCTATTACTATTTTCAAACTTTCATCATCTTCACGAAGCAAAGTAAATGATACTTTAAAAGACTCTTTAGCGTCTTTGGGTGATATCAGGACAGAAGAAAGCAACTTCATAAAACGGTTCGAATCGGCTTCCACTATCAGCACATCCAGCTCGGTGTGGAAGTCTATCTGTGACGTATTCCAATCCTGTATTTCCACCATCTGTTTAGCGTCCTTGCACAGTTGTACCATATTATATTCCTGCACGTTGAACTTCATCATACCTGCTTCCAGACGTGACAAGTCGAGAATATTGAAAATCAAATCAATAAGCTTTCCTGCATTTTGCTTGATGGTTAACGAATATTCCTGCTGCTGCTCCACTGTCAAATCATTCCTTTGACAAAGGCTATCGGAAAGTGTTACCACCGAATTGAGCGGTTCACGGATTTCATTCGTAATATTATGCAGAAATACTTCTTTCATTTTATCGGCAGCTTTAGCCAGTGCATACGACTCACGCATTTCTTTTTCGGACTTAGCCAGTGCGCGGCGGATACGGGAGAAGTGAATAATCCCTCCAATAAGAAGTATAAGGAATAGCAGCGCGCTACCGACAGCTACTTGCCAAAACCGTCTTTCCGCAATTTCCTTTTCAAGCAATGCTTTCTTTATCCGGTAATTGGCCAGGACAGTTTCAGCATTCATACGCAATGTGGCCTTATTAATCGAATCACACATCAAGACGGACGTCCTATAAGTTTCAGCAGCTTCCTTATATCGCTTCGCATCCCTATAAGCATCTCCCATAATGCGGCGAATATCCGCTTCGTACATGGGCTGAGTACCTTTAAAGAAAGATAAAGTACGTTCAAATTGCGGGAAACATCGTTCCCAATCTTTTATCAAGTAGTAATAACCTGACCAAAAAAGATTATAGGCAATAGCAGTAGATGAGAAAGCAACGTCACTGTAGTATTTCGAATCCTCATCCAGATGTCTTTTCAGATTATGCGCATCGTCTTTTGCCATATAGATTTTACAGTACATAAGCTCTATTCCCAATATGGTTTTCTTATAGGTATTGAGCCTTTCCGGTTGTAACTTAACAATATGGTCGATGATTTTTCTTTCCGCTTCCAAATGAGCGGTCGCTTCCACCAAACTACCCTGCAAATAATATGCACTTGCTAAATATCCATGCACCATCAGCTTATCTTCCGCCGTAACCTGGGATAACTCCAATGCTTTTTTATAAAGTTCAACGGATTTATCATATCTCCTGGCAAAAACGTATGCTCTTCCCTCTGTGATATATGACAGAAATATACCACGCGGGATTCCAAGACGAATGGCTTCTTCACGCATCTTTTGAGATTCAAGAATAGCATACTCCGTATCTCCACGAGTACCTTTAAGTTGTAATATATAATGCAACGCAAGGAAATAATCGGTATATATCTCGTGACGATAACAAGCTTCCTTCAACAGAGCAAACGTCTCATCCATTTTCTCACTATTCATCCTGAATGTATAATAGCGGAAATATTCATAACGAAGCGCAATCTCATTCTTTACATCTTTCATTCCTATTGCAGAAACCAATGCAGAGTCAAGTAGTTCCGATGCCCAATCCTCCTCGATATTTTGTGTAAACGCGTCTTTCAGGAACTCTGTACGCGTGGTATCGGCAGGCATGGAGTGATAAACACAGAAAATACTATCACGCAGTTCACCGCCGTTTGTCGAAGCTGGAGCGGCATACAGTAGTACCGGGCTAACTGCACAAAGCAATAACAGTAGTAACTTCTTCATCGCGTACCCCCCTCCTGCTTTAATGGATGGGTAAACACAAACCGTGCACCGGCAGTATATTCGGAATCTATCCAGATTTCTCCTCCCAAACGTTTGATAATAAGTTTGCAAATGGATAAGCCGAGTCCTGTACCCTGCACTCCTTCATTCAGTTTCTCGAAACGAGCGAAAATCGCGCTTTGTTTATCAAGAGGTATTCCACAACCGGTGTCCGTCACCGAGAACTCGGCACAACCTTTCTCATCCAACCGCAACGCAAGTGTGATGGTTCCCTCTTTCGTAAATTTAGTGGCATTGACCAACAGGTTTACCAACAATTGTTGCAAGCGCCCCAGGTCTGTTTCCATTTCCAGTGAAGGCAATGAGGTTTCAAAACAAATATCGGCAGAGGTCTGCTTGATATTCTCCAGCATCTTCACCACATTCCGGCAGAGAGTAACGACTTCGTGCGAACTGATATTAAATTTCATATTTGCCACATCAAGGCAGGAAATATCCACCACATCATTTATCAGTTTGAGTAGCAGCTCCGAGTTCAATTGTATGACGTCATTGCATTGCGCACGGGTATTCTCATCGATTCCCGGTGTAATCAACACCTCTGAGAAACCAGCCAACGCATTCAAAGGAGTTTTAATTTCATGGCTCATATTGGACAGAAACAGGCTCTTGTTGCGAATGGATTTCTCTGCCAGCGCCTTCGCCTTTTGGAGTTCGTCTTTAGAACGAGCCAGTTGTTTACCCGCCATTTTCAGATAGAAGTAGCCACCAAGCAGGAAGACGGCAAGAAACAAGATTATTACGAAGACAAGTTGCAACAAACGCTTCTGCTGTATATTATTCTGTAATTCCAGTTCATCCACAGGGTATTCTTTACGCATATCTTCCACCCGTTCTCCTGCATAAACACGAAAGAGGGAATCAGCCATCACTTTCATCTTACTATAGAGCCGCGCAGCTTCCTCATATTCTCCCGCTTCCATTTTCTGCCCGGCACTTTCCCAATAAGCGCTATCCACTATAGCCTCTCCTGCAGAAAGAGACGACGCGAATCCTGACAAAGCAAACAAGCATAACAATAAAAGCCGTTTCATCTAAATATCTGTGTAATATGAGCAAAGATAGTCTTTTATTGGATAAAGATGAGCATTTAAACACGAAAAAGAGATGAATCAAGGCGTTTATAACCTCGACTCATCCCTTTCTTAATATAAATTACAAGTAATGAATTACTTAATCAAGTCCTTTCCAGTCATTTCAGCCGGTTGCTTCATACCCAAGATATGCAGAATGGAAGGAGCCACATCAGCCAACACACCATTTTCCACCTTGGCATCCTTATTGGAAGTGACGTAAACAAACGGAACCGGATTCAAAGAATGGGCGGTGTTCGGAGTACCGTCAGCATTCAAAGCATGGTCGGCATTACCGTGGTCGGCAATAATGATAACTTCGTAATCATTGGCCTTAGCAGCTTCTACTGTATCTTTCACACATTCGTCAATGGCTTTTACAGCTTTTTCGATAGCTTCATAGATGCCCGTATGACCTACCATATCACCATTGGCATAGTTCACAACGATAAAATCGAATTTCTTTGTGTTGATAGCTTCAACCAATTTATCTTTTACCTCGTATGCGCTCATTTCCGGTTTCAAGTCGTAAGTAGCCACCTTTGGAGAAGGAACGAGAATACGTTCTTCCGCATCATACGGAGTTTCGCGACCGCCGTTGAAGAAGAATGTTACGTGCGCGTACTTCTCTGTTTCGGCAATGTGAAGTTGCGTTTTGCCATTGGCTGCCAGATATTCACCGAGTGTATTCTGAACATTTTCTTTGTCAAAGAGGATATGGATGCCTTTGAAAGATGCATCATACGGAGTCATACAGTAGTACTGCAAACCCGGAATGGTGTGCATGCCCTGTTCCGGCATATCTTGCTGAGTCAGAACAATAGTCAGCTCTTTTGCACGGTCGTTACGGTAGTTGAAGAAGATAACAACATCCCCTTCCTTGATTGTACCATCCACGTTGGCATTGACAATCGGCTTGATAAATTCGTCGGTAACGCCTTCATCGTATGATTCCTGCATGGCCTGGGCCATATCGGAAGCTACTTTTCCTTCACCGTTCACCAGCAAGTCGTACGCTACCTTTACACGTTCCCAACGTTTGTCACGATCCATCGCGTAGAAACGGCCTACGATAGAGGCAATCTTACCGGCCGATTTCTCACAATGTGCAGTCAATTGCTCGATGAAGCCCTTACCGCTCTTCGGGTCAGTATCACGACCGTCCATGAAGCAGTGGATAAAAGTATTTTCGATGCCATATTCTTTAGAGATATCGCAAAGTTTGAACAAGTGGTCGAAAGAACTGTGCACACCTCCATTGGAAGTCAATCCCATGAAGTGGATATTCTTGCCGTTCTCTTTAGCGTATGAGAAAGCAGAAACGATTTCCGGATTCTTCATAATGCTGTTGTCGCTGCAAGCACGGTTAATCTTTACCAAATCCTGGTAAACAATACGTCCGGCACCGATATTGAGGTGACCCACTTCCGAGTTACCCATCTGTCCGTCGGGCAAACCTACATTCTCGCCACTAGCCTGCAACTGCGAATGCGGATAAGTAGCTAAAAGAGAATCCCAATAGGGAGTGGGTGTGTTGAAAATCACATCATCTTTGCCTTGATCGCCTAAACCCCAGCCATCAAGAATCATTAAAAGGGCTTTCTTACTCATACTATTATTATTTAAATTATCACTCTGTTTTCCGGTTGCAAAGGTACAAAAAAAAGATGATTACTTAAACGCTTAATCGATGTTAAGTTATAGCAGGTCAGTATGTGTATCAATGGTTATTTCCCTTTCTTTGCGGAAACACGATAAAATATAAAAACAAGCTAAATGATAATTTAGCAGCATCATGCATCATTCAAAGAAATCCTAAAAAAACGATGTAAAAGCATGCATACAAATCCGATTTGCGTACTTTTACGGCGTTTTTAATAAAATTACAGAAAACATGGACGATTCAAACCCACGAACGTGCAATAGTGTTACTAATTAAAGCGGACGGAGACATTGGTCGCAATGCCTCTGTTCGAACCTAAAGAAAGGAGGCAATTACGATGAGAAAGTATCTCTACAGCGAAAACGGCTTTGTGGAAAAAGCAGAGTGGAAACCAAACTGCTGGGTAAATGTGGAATGCCCGGATGACAATGATTTCCAATTTCTTACTCAAGAACTGAAAGTTCCCGAATCATTTTTGGAAGATATCGCCGATATAGACGAACGCCCGCGTACGGAGAAGGAAGGCAACTGGCTGTTGACCATCTTGCGTATACCGATGCAAAGCAATCAGCACGGCATACCGTTTATCACCGTACCTATCGGCATTATTACGAATGAAGGGACTATTGTCTCCGTTTGCTATCATCACACCGAACTGATACCGGATTTTATCCTGCATACCCAACGAAAAGCGATTGTCGTACGGAACAAACTGGATTTAATCTTGCGGTTGATTTACTCTTCCGCCGTCTGGTATCTGAAATACCTGAAGCAAATAAACAACGACGTAGCTACCGCAGAAAAAGAACTGGAGAAAAGTATACGTAATGAAGACCTCCTGCAACTGATGAAGTTACAAAAGACGTTGGTTTACTTCAATACCTCTATCCGTGGCAATGAAGTAATGATAGGCCGGTTGAAGAATATATTCCAGGATACGAATTTCCTGGATATGGAGTTACTGGAAGATGTAGTCATTGAACTGAAACAGGCTTATAACACGGTAAACATCTATAGTGACATCCTTACGGGCACAATGGATGCCTTCGCCTCCATTATCTCCAACAACGTAAATGCCATCATGAAGCGTATGACAAGCCTTTCCATCACGCTGATGATTCCCACGCTGATAGCCAGTTTCTATGGGATGAACGTCAATATCCATCTGGAAGATTTTCCACATGCTTTCATGTTTATCATCCTACTGTCAGCGGCACTGTCAGCCCTAACGTTTATATGGTTCAGAAAAATAAGATGGTTCTGATTGGATGGATTTAATATTTCAGCACTTTAGCCGCTACCGTTTTGAATTGGGGCATCGTCATACCGATAGAAGCTCCCACATAGGTAGGGTCGCAAACTGTATATTTCTGCCCTCCTACCATGAGATAATCACCGCCTACGTTTCCGTTGAAACGAACGGCAGTAGCTATGTGGTCGGGGTAATCCAAAAGTACGACATCAAGCCCTAACAATTTTCTTACCAAGTAAGAATACAGCATAGCACGGTCTTCACAATCAGAATACGGATAATAGAAAAGCTCCTCTACAAAGAAAGGTTTCTCATAGCCAAACTGCTGCTCGTCTCTCTGATACTGAAAAG
>ULTJ01041328.1_pt1 | contig 16462 bp, 13 predicted proteins | sample 1957491 | NCBI WGS metagenome assembly ULTJ01 (sample SAMEA4835731, study PRJEB28245) | human gut metagenome | biome: gut microbiome; material: fecal sample | place: Denmark | collected 2008 | reverse complement strand
TAGCCATATCATTGGCCACTTCGGCATACTTATCGGCATCTTTTTGATACATCACCACACGGGCTTTCAGCATCAAAGCAGCAGCACGGCTCACGCGTCCTCTATCAGGGTCAGCTTCTCCCTTATCATTCATATTCGTATTCATAGCCAGGGCTCCTTCTTCACAAGCAATTTCGAGGTCGGCCATTATTTTAGCGTAAACTTCGTCTGCCGAAATCTGTTTCGTCATATACGGACTCTGCAAAGGTTCTTCAAAATAAGGAATATTTCCAAACAATTTCCAAAGCAGGTGTGTATAATATGCACGGAGGAAGTGAGCCTCAGCATTGTATTGCTTAAGCTTCTCAGCTTTTACGCCTTCGGCATTAGCACAAGCTATAATCGCATTGTTACAACGGGCTAAACCTGTGAAATAAATCTTCCATAACCCAATCAGACTTTCAGCGGCACTCATGTTAAATTGTGACAAAGAATATAATGCTGCCTGGTCTCCAGCGTCACCTCCGCCTTTATAAATATCGTCTGAACGAAGGTCGGACATGAGTAATATACCATTATAATTATTATCGGCATAGCTATCAAACAATAAGATTTGATAAGCTGAGCCAAGACTTGCCAGAATAGTTCCTTCTGTGGCGGCTGCTCCCGCTTCGGGTTTGTCCGTGGGACGTGAAGTCAAAAAATCGTCGCCGCAAGAGGTTGTCATCACTGCTGATGACAGGAGAGCTGCGATAGCTAATATTTTATACTTTTTCATATCGTATTAATTTTAAGAAGTTAGAAAGTAATATTTGCACCTAAAGAAATAGTTCTTGATTGCGGATAGATACCTTTATCAACGCCCAATGTAGTATAGTTGCCGGAAGCCAACTCAGGATCAAAACCATCATAACCGGTTATCGTCAACAGATTTTCAGCAGAAACATATACTCTCAGTCTTTGAACAGAGAATTTCTTCGTTAAAGAAGCAGGTAATGTATATCCCAATTGAGCTGTTTTAAGACGCATATACGAACCATCTTTCACATACAAATCGGAAGAACGCCAGTTTTTATTAGGATTGGCAGAAGTCATACGGGGGATGGTGTTTGAAGTCCCTTCACCATGCCATCTGTCCATTATCCAAGTCGGACGGTTCATTGCCGGTATATCACCACGCTGCGCAAAGTCAAAGATATCATTTCCGACAGTACCCTGGAAGAATAAATTCACATCAAATCCTTTCCACTCAGCACCCAAGGTTAAACCGAAAGTCCAATCGGGCATACCTTTACCAATCTTGGTTCTATCATCATCATTTACCTTACCGTCCTTATTATAGTCCACGAACCTTACATCACCCGGACGTGCATCGGGTTGCATTTTTTCTCCCTTATCATTTACATAAGCATCAATCTCAGCCTGATTCTGGAACAGGCCATTGGTTTGCATACCATAGAAGTACGGCCAAACTTCACCATTCTTACCATGAACGTAGTCACCTACGCCTGATGCACCGGCATTTTCATAATTAGTTTCACCGGAAGCATTGCCCAGGTTAATCAACTTGTTTTTCAAATAAGAAGCATTGGCAGAAATATGGTAATTAAAATCATTGATTGAATGTTTCCAGCCTGCTTCCAATTCGATACCCCAGTTCTCCATTTTACCCAAGTTGGACATCGGAGCGCTTTGACCTACATAACCCGGAATAGGTTGATCCATCAACATACCATTGGTTTTCTTCTTGAAATAGTCAAAACCGAAATTCAACCGGGCATCAAAGAAACGGGCGTCAAAACCTAAGTCAATCTGTTCCGATTCCTCCCATTTGATAGTAGCATTGGCAAGTGCCGCCGGAGAAGAGCCATATTGCATCACTCCGCCTTTACTTTTATCCGCTACGCTATAGCCACCACCAAAGTAATAGTTCTGGCCACCATCCATCAAGGCAGTATAACGGAAATTACCGATATTTTCGTTACCATTTCTACCCCAGCTGAAACGAATCTTGAAAGAGTCGAACCAAGACGGTTTCAAATCTTCCAGATAAGGCTCATTCCATACATTCCAACCAACAGAGACAGCAGGGAATGTAGCCCACTTATGATCGGGTCCGAAACGGGAAGAACCATCACGACGCATTGTAAACTGCAACATATAACGCTCAGCATAGTTATAATCAATACGGCCGAAGTAGGAAGCTAAAGCAGTAAAATCATAACCGTCCGTACCACCCTCAACGCGTTCATTGTCACGGTTTCCGATAGCAGAATTTATATTCGCCTTATTCGGATCGGTTTCCAGCAAGTCGTAATCATAACCTTTCAATTTACGTACAGAATATTTCTGTGCAGATTGTCCTAACACAACTGTCAGATTATGTTTTTCTGCAAAAGTCTTATTGTAGGTCAATACATTTTCTACCTGCCACTTATAACCACGGTTCATTTCACTGGTCACCCAGCTCTGTTCATTCTTTTTCATTGAACCCATGTAATATTCCATTCCATAGCCGTCAGCGCCCCAGAATGCCAAATCGGCACCATAACTGCTCTTGAATTTCAAGCCGGGAAGAATGTCCAGTTCAGCCCAGAAAGAGCCAACGAATTTATCTTCGTTATTATTAGTTACAGAAGGAGAATTCAATTGAGCAACCGGGTTAGCCAATTCCTGATAACCTGTAGGAGGCAAAGAAAAAACTCTACCGTCTTTATCAACAACAGCAGTCGGATATTGCTTCAAAATTGCAGCCCCTTCTTCTTCAGAAGCGTAAACGGGTACCAAGGGAGAAAATGCAATAGCACTACCCAATATTGAACCGTATTCAGAGTTCGTTTCAATGCCTGTAGAAGTACCTCTTGAATAACCAATATTCACTCCTACTTTCAACTTATTCAAGAAATCACGGGATTTCTCTTCAAACACCGTATAAGTAGTGTTAGAACGCAAACTCCAACGTTTATAATTGGATTTGCCATAATCACCGCCGACAATACCTTCTTGATTGAAATATCCTAATGAAAGGAAGTATTGAACTTGTTCACTACCGCCGCTAATGCTTACCTGATGCTGCTGGATAGGCGCATCATAGTTAAATGTTTCATCTTGCCAATCGGTACCCTTACCGGCAGAAGCGATTTGTTCCAATGTATAACGAGGAGCATTACCATCGTTCACATCCATTTCATTCATAATCGTCATATACTCCGTAGCATTCAACACTGATTTCTTTTTCCAAGGATTCTGCCATCCGTAACTGAAATCATAATTGATAGTAGCTTTGCCCGATTTACCTGTTTTAGTGGTAACCAATACTACACCATTGGCAGCACGAGCACCGTAAATGGCTGCTGAGGCAGCATCTTTCAAAATTTCAACAGAGGCAATATCTACAGGATTTAGATAGTTGATGCCACCGTCAACGGGCATACCGTCTACAATATACAACGGCTCAGAATTATTAACCGAACCAATACCACGAATACGTACTTTAGAGTCAGAACCCGGTTGACCGGAACTCTGAGTAATCTGTACGCCCGACACTTTACCTTTCAAAGCATCTTCCACACGTGAAGGCTTTGCGGCATTCAATTCTTCTGCACTGACCCGGCTAATTGCAGCCGTTACCACACTCTTCTTTTGAACACCATAACCAACTACCACGACTTCATCCAAAGTTTCGGTATCTTCATGAAGCACAATTTTTAAATTTTGCTGCCCTTTTACCGCCATTTCCTGCGGCTTAAATCCTATATAAGAAATAGAAAGAACAGCGTCGGCCGGAACAGCCAAAGTAAAGTCACCGTTTAAACCGGTAATTGTACCAATGGAGGTGTTTCCTTTCACCACCACGTTTACCCCGGGCAATGGCTCATTATCCGAACCACTAACCACCGTACCTTTTACCTGTATATTCTGTGCATATACAGAAGCCAAGGTAAAGCTTAACAGAAATAAAACTGATAATAACTTTTTCATAAGTTTTACTAAATTAAGATTAACATTTCTCGGTTTTGTTCTCAATGGAACGGCACAAACATAGGGTAAAAGAAGAAGCAATGAAGTTAAATATATAATTTTTTAATACGTCAACCCAAATAAAAGAATACGTCATAAATACGTCACAAGAAGAAAAAGTTCTATTAATCAAGTTATTACATATACTTTCATAGAATACGTCAACGCTTGATATTTTTCATTTTCTGTTCTATTTATCCGTTTCTAATGACCTGAAACGTATCAAAACCGTGTTTGCTCCGTGTTTATAGGATTGGACTTGGTACGGACCGGGTACGGCTCGGGTACGGAGCGGGTACAGTGAAGGCTAATAAATGGTCGAATTTTCTTTTTTTGAGAGATTACAGTCCTTCATTCAAATAATCGAGCAGACTATCTTCACGCTCCAACCCGAATTTCTTGCGCAGGCGATAGCGGATAGTTTCTACTCCACGGACAGAGATATTCAGTAATGGAGCTATTTCTTTGGTAGAAAGGTTCATCTTCAGATATGCACACATCATGCGCTCATTGTTGGAAAGGTCCGGATGCTTGGCATGTAAACGCTTCATAAAGTTATTATGAATCAGGTCGAACTGGTCTTCAATACGCTTCAATACTTCATCACTCTGAATATTGGCGTCGATTTTATTATTGATAAGCAACAATTGCTGTTTGCCTTCACGAGAACTGTCACCTTTCAGAAGCGCGGAGACTTTGATTATTTCTGATTTAATCTCGGTCAGCATTTCGTTCTTACGAACAAAATTTATCATCAGATTAGCCATTTCCTGGCTTTTGTGCTGCAAATCATATTCCAGTTTCTCTTTCTCCAACTGCATGATTTGCTTTTCCTGGCGTTCCTTCTCCTGCTCATACTCTTTCTCCATCTCATGAATTTCCTTATCTTTTTCTACAACAGCCAGTTTTTCTTTACGCTTCACACGAATATCATCCCAACGATATAAGTACCAAAGGGATAATAAAACAAGAATGAAGTAGCAAATATAAGCGGGAATACTGCGATACCATGGTGGAAGGATAGAGAAAGATATTTCATCGGAAGATGTTGTCCCGTCGGGAAAGATGACCTTGACTTCAAATGTATATTCTCCTTCAGAAAGGTTACTATACTCCTTGGTGCGGACAGTTGTAAAGTCGGACCATGAGCTTTTATTTAAACGATACTGAAAACGGATATCGTCTCCTGCTGCAAAGAGTGAAAGCCCATAATCAAAGCAAACAGAGTTTAACGAATAAGAGATGGACGGAACAGGTTTTTCGCCCAGGAAATTGGCAGTATATACCAATGAATCCTTGGGATACGAAAGATACATACTTTTGATAGAAAGGGAATGGCTCCGGTCCTGACGCCCCCTGACAGCAGGTATTTTAAAAAGAGCAAATCCTTCCTCATTAGGGATTACCATCAGGGAGTCGGACAAGGGGATGATGGATTCAAATGTAGGAATTAACTCTACCAGCAATCGCTGAATGGGATTGATACTTGTATTGGCTCCCCTTTTATAGGTTCCTAAATTGGCAATACATATTTCATGAGGGCTTAGACTTATCAACCGGTTATGGTATTCCAGTAAACGCGAATAATTGGAAGCGCCATTCAACAGATTATTCATATCCGGACAAGCTTCCATCATATCCTTATGTGGGTTATGTTTATAAATTCCATTTGGAGTGGCAAAATAAATACGTCCCTCTATCTTCGATATATACATATCATGATTTACAGGAAAGCCATCTGCGGTGCCATATTCTTTCTGATTGATAGATTTGGACAAACTCTCGTTCAACTCCACCCGGGTCACATGATCGGCATTGTATATCCATAAAACCTTGTCGGTTTCCTGCTCAAAAAAGCGACAGGAATCCCCAAGGCCTTCAATCTTACAAACAGTCTGCCACGCACCATTCCGTTTGGCAACCAGATATACGCCATTATATACGCCTACGTACATCATATCAGGACGCCCCATCACCTGCTGACAACACCAGGCACCGGTTATATCCGTTACACGTTCCATAGTTGTTCCTTTCACAAGAAACACTCCACGATCGTGCAAGCAAAACAGTTCATCTCCTATCCGACAAAGATTCCATACTTGGCCGCTAGATTGAAGAATGGGATGAATATCCGGCAAATCGCCATTTAATTTTACCGGATAAGGCGTATAATAAAGCCCCCGATTAGTACCCAGATATAACAGATTGTTTTCCAAGGCTGCCGTATATCCGGTACCAAAGAAATATGGATATGAATACAGATTTGTAAAAGGAGAAGTGAGACAAACATAATCAATACCGCTATCCAAACCGGCCCACAGATTGCCGGCAATGTCAAAAGAGATCGAGAGTACCGTATTATTATGCAACCCGTTATTTTCATTAAAATATTTAAATTGCATGGTACTACAGTCAATCAACAGCAATCCTTTATGAATGGTTCCCAGAGCAACTTTATTATCTTTTTTCGCGATACAAAACACTTCATTTTCACGAATAAACTCCTCTGCGCCTGTAACAAATGGTTCAACGGTTTTTCCATTACAATAATACAGGCCGTTATAGGCAGTCGCCACAAGTACGCCGTCCTTAAAAGGAACAATCCCTCGTATTCTTTTTGAAGCCAATTCCTCAGCCCCTTGTAACGGGAAAAAGGTGTTTCCAACTAAAAACCAAACGCCATGATCTGTTCCTATATATAGAATACCGTTCACCATATTCGAACAATCTATCTTAGCATTCATTTCAATAGCGGTATATTTCCCGTTCAGAAACTTCACCACACGGTCGTCTCCTTGGAAATAAAGAATATTATCGGTTTCATGGATCCCCCAAACATTTCCCAGAAAACGGCATTCCTTATCCAATGTATCGGACATACAATGATAAACCAATGAACCATCTTCTCCTGGTTCATAATAACCAAATTCATTGATACCACCCACATATATTTTCTTTTGGATAGGAGAAGCCAGTACGGAACGTGCATCCGAAGCATTGTTCAAGGGAAATATGCTCCACACATTGCCATCAAATTGCAGCATGCCATTTTTATTGGCAAAGTACACCCATTTATCATCATAAGGCGCTATCTGCCAGGTCTGCGCACCTTTGCCATATTGAGCCTTATCAAAATTAACAATAAAACTATTCCAACCGGCATAGCATTTCAACGAAGAGGAAAAGATGAACAATAAAATGAAGAGTTTATAGAGAGTGTAACGTTCTATCCGCATCATAGTATTCTATTAAGTTTACTACAAAGGTAACATATTTTTTGTAACAACTACAAAAAAAGAAAAAGAGACGCATCATTTCTGATACATCTCTTTTCTGAGCCTCTTGTCGGATTCGAACCAACGACCCCGAGATTACAAATCACGTGCTCTGGCCAACTGAGCTAAAGAGGCGGGGTGGGTAAGCTAACTATATCGCGCCGCTACAACCAACTACCTTTGCTGCGATCAAGCCCTGGAGGATTCGAAGGGAGCTGGCCGTATAGGACTTACCCATGTTTGCGGGTGCAAAGGTAGGCAAAATTTTGAAACCTGCAATACCCTACCCCAACTTTTTTCAACTTTAACAGGTAGACAAAGCGTTACAACCAATATTATTTATAACTTTGCAGCATATTTCTAAGAAAAATGGCAGAAAATAAAGGTTACATGCAAAGATACGCAATGCTGTTCGGCACATACATGGGGGGATATTGGATTTTGAAGTTCGTTCTTTTTCCTTTTGGATTGGCAGTGCCGTTCTTATCATTACTTTTCATAGGGCTCACCCTAGGTGTCCCTTTCATGGGATATTACTATGCACGAATGTATCGCAACCAAGTATGCGGAGGCAGTATCAGTTTCCTGCACGCATGGGTATTTACGGTTTTTATGTATATGTTTGCCGCACTGCTGACGGCTGTGGCACATTATATTTATTTCCGTTTTATCGACCATGACTTTGTTATCAATGCATACGAATCGCAAATAGGTATTCTTACAAAGAGCAACATACCGGAGATGAAAGCTTATACCGATGTATTCAGAGATACCTTAGACATGGCAAAGTCTCTTACCCCGATAGATATCACCATGCAATTGGTGTCATGGAATGTGTTCTGTGGTTCAATATTGGCCATTCCCACAGCATTGTTTGTAATGAGACGTAAGAGAAACGAATCACCGGAAGAGTGAGAATAGCAAACTATTTCAATCGTAAATCATAAAATCGTAAATAAACAGATGGATATTTCAGTTATCGTTCCTTTATATAATGAAGAAGAATCGCTTCCGGAACTGTTCGCATGGATTGACCGGGTGATGAAAGCCAATGGATTTTCATACGAAGTGATTTTCATCAACGATGGAAGTACCGACCGTTCCTGGCAGGTAATTGAAGAACTACAAGCAAAATCAGATAAAATACGGGGAATCAAGTTCCGCCGTAATTATGGTAAGTCACCGGCGCTTTATTGTGGTTTCGAGCAAGCTCTAGGCGACGTTGTGATTACGATGGATGCCGACTTACAGGATAGCCCGGATGAAATACCGGAACTTTACCGCATGATTACGCAGGACGGTTATGACCTGGTGTCCGGCTGGAAACAGAAACGATATGACCCGCTATCAAAGACATTGCCCACCAAGTTGTTCAATGCAACCGCCCGCAAAGTGTCCGGCATCAAGAACCTGCATGACTTTAACTGCGGACTGAAAGCTTACCGGAAAGAGGTCGTAAAGAATATCGAAGTATACGGTGAAATGCATCGCTATATTCCTTATTTAGCGAAAAACGCCGGTTTCAACAAAATAGGTGAAAAAGTAGTACACCATCAGGCGCGCAAATACGGAAAGACGAAATTCGGGCTTAACCGTTTTGTCAATGGTTACCTGGATTTGATTTCGCTCTGGTTCCTGTCTACTTTCGGTGTAAAGCCCATGCATTTTTTCGGATTGCTGGGTTCGTTGATGTTCGTACTTGGTTTTATATCCGTGGTTATTGTAGGCGCCAGCAAACTGTATCACATGTATAATGGATTGCCCTATCGGCTCGTCACGGACTCTCCCTATTTTTATTTGTCACTGACGTCCATGATTATCGGCACGCAATTATTCGTTGCCGGTTTCCTCGGTGAGTTGATTTCGCGCAACGCTCCCGAACGTAACAAGTATCAAATCGAGAAAATGATTTAACAATGAAAAGATTAATCAGATTTATCATATTCGGAGCTATTCTCTACCCCATGATGAGTGTAGTGGTGTCGTGTTCAGAAGAAGCGGATTGTTCGATGGCAACACGTGCCATGATGCAATGTTATCTTTACACTATCGACAAAGAGACCGATGTAGTATCCAAAGATACTCTTGACTCACTGACGATAACCGCATACGGTACGGACTCTGTCATTATTAATAACCAGAAAGAGGTAAAGGACTTGTCATTACCGCTAAGATATACCGTCGACTCCACCGTACTCGTATTCCGTTACAGCAAAACATTGACGGACACGGTCATTATTTACCAGACCAACACGCCTTATTTCCTGTCAATGGATTGCGGGTATCAGATGAAACAGTCTATCAACAGAGTAAAATACAGTCGTCACGAACTAGACTCCGTCTATATTTCAAATAAAGAAGCCAGTATTTATGGGACAGAAAATCTTAAACTATTCTATTAGTCTGGCGCTTTGTTTGCTGATGTCCTTCCCGCTACGGGCACAGAACAGAAACGCTTCCGCTCCTCCGAAGAACACGCCTCCTCCGACGGAAAAGAAGGATGCGAAGGAAGAAGTTTATTATCCGCTATACAATGGCGTTTCTGTAGGTGTGGACTTATGGGGTCCGGGCAGCAAAGTATTGGGAAGTGATTTTTTAAGTTCGGAAGTTGTGGTGGACGTTAATCTTAAAAACAGATTCTTTCCTGTTGCGGAAATCGGATATGGTTCAACAGACACCTGGAGTGACAAAGGCATACACTACAAAAGCGGCGCGCCTTATTTCCGTATCGGAATGGACTACAATGCATTATTCAAGAAGAAGTTCCAGCATAAGCTACTCGTCGGACTACGTTATGGCGTAAGTAGTTTTAAATATGATATAGAGTCGCTTGCCATAAACGACCCCATATATGGCGGTAGCATAGGTAATCCCAACCTGGAAGACAACATTTGGGGAGGCAGCCTGCCCTTCAATTACAAAGGGATGAAAGGTTCCATGCAATGGCTTGAGTTTTGCGTCGGTGTAAGGGCGCATATCTGGAAAGAATTGTATATGGGATGGGCTATCCGTTTCAAATTCCGCATGTCATCTTCCACCGATGAACACGGTGACCCATGGTATGTGCCGGGGTATGGGAAATTTGGCGGAAACACAATGGGGGTGTCTTACACCGTAACGTATAAACTGCCATTCTAAAATAAACCGGACAATGACTAACTTAGAAATTTGGCTGCTTGCCGTGGGACTTGCGATGGACTGTTTCGCCGTTTCCATAGCCAGCGGAATCATCATGAAACGCATCCAGATACGACCGATGCTGACAATGGCATTCTTTTTTGGTCTTTTCCAAGCCCTCATGCCTTTGTTGGGATGGGTTTGCGCCAGTACTTTCAGCCACTTGATAGAGAGCATAGACCACTGGATTGCATTCGGCATTCTGGCATTTCTGGGCGGACGTATGGTGCGGGAATCTTTTAAAGATGCTGACTGTAAACATGAGTACGACCCTACCAAATTAAATGTAGTCCTGGCTTTGGCGGTAGCTACCAGTATCGATGCGCTGGCGGTAGGCGTATCATTCGCTTTCCTCGGCATCAAAGGAATATCGGGCATACTCTCTCCCATCGGAATCATCGGTTTCGTTTCATTTGCCCTGTCCATGATAGGTTTATTCTTCGGAGTACGTTTTGGTTGCGGCATTGCCCGCAAACTGCGCGCTGAGTTATGGGGAGGAATGATCCTCGTCCTCATCGGTACAAAAATATTAATTGAGCATTTATTCTTTAACTAACTTTTTCCCGGATATTACGATTATGGATAAGAAAGTACAACGGAATTTTTTATGGATTGCCCTGCTGGTGTTGGGTACAATCTGGATACTTGCGCGCCACAACCAAGCGGCGCCCTATCAGACTACCAGTGGATTGATTTTCGGTACGGTTTATAATATCACTTACCAGTACAACGGCAATCTGAAAGATGAAATCGAAGCTGAACTCAAACGTTTCGACGGTTCGCTGTCTCCTTTCAACGATACGGCAACCATCACCCGTATCAACCGGAATGAAGACATCGTTGCCGATACTTTCTTTACCAATGTGTTCCGCCGGAGCATGGAGATATCCAAGGAAACGAACGGCGCTTTCGATATAACGGTAGCTCCCTTGGCAAATGCATGGGGGTTTGGTTTTAAAAAAGGCGCATTCCCCGACTCTGTAATGATAGACAGCCTGCTGGATATCACCGGATATGCCAAAGTTGCGCTGACCGGTGAAGGAAAAGTAACAAAACAAGACCCGCGCATCATGCTTTCCTGCAGCGCTGTGGCTAAAGGTTATGCGGTAGACGTCATCGCGCAATTCCTACAGAAAAAAGGTATCCATAATTTCATGGTAGACATAGGGGGGGAAGTCGTAGTCCGTGGAGAAAATCCGAAAAAAAGCCTTTGGCGCATCGGTATTAATAAGCCGGTTGACGATTCACTGGCCGTAAATCAGGAGTTGCAAACGGTATTGGAAGTGACCAATGTAGGCATAGCTACCTCCGGTAATTACCGTAATTATTATTATAAGGATGGAAAGAAGTATGCCCATACCATCGACCCGCGTACGGGCTATCCGGTTCAGCACAACATCTTGTCTGCCACAGTCGTTGCCAAGGACTGCATGAGTGCCGACGCATACGCCACAGCATTCATGGTGATGGGTTTGAAAGAAGCCGAACGTTTTGCTGACGCACACCCGGATATCGATGCCTGCTTCATTTACACCAATGAGAAAGGGGAATTCCAAACGTTCTTCACGAAAGGAATGGAAAAGTATATGGGAGGGAAGTAAAGGGCTCAACTCAGAGGACACAGAGTCTCACTGAGTTTTTTTAATCTTTCAGACGCTGAATTTAGCCGATTATGCGGATTTTTGTTTTAAGAGCAGCAGTAAAAAGCTCTTATTATCAACGTACTATCACTGTATTCCTTCTTTACTATTAGTACAGTGTCACTTTACCCGTGATAAAGTGACGCTGTACTACCGATAAAGTGTTACTTTACCACCGATAAAGTGACGCTGTACCACCGATAAAGCGGCACTGTACAATTGATAATGAAATGAAGAATGAAGAATTTGGCTGCGCAATGCAAGCACGCCGCAAGGTAATTCTTCATTCTTCATTTTTAATTCTTCATTAAATTATCACCCCCCCCCTTTCATGAACTTACGGAACTCGAATTACTTATAAAACACAAAGTACACTGCCAGCACCAGGCAGATAAACGCGGCGAAATGGTTCCAATGCAACGCTTCACCTTTGAAGAGTACGGTTGTGAATATCGTGAAGATAATCAACGTAATTACTTCTTGGACAACCTTTAATTGCATCAGTGAGAACGGACCGCCATTGCCTATAAAACCGATACGGTTCGCCGGAATTTGAAAAGAATACTCCGCCAAAGCTATCATCCACGAAAAGAGGATGACGCCGTAGAGCGGCCAGTTGGATATGACCTTCATTTCTTGTAGTTTCAGGTGCCCGTACCAGGCAAACGTCATGAAGATATTGGACACGATTAATAACAGAATAGTATAAAAAGCTTTCATATAAATGATTAATATTGAATGTTTAATTATATCACAAACTATCTCCCTTCCCTCTAGGGAAACGGGGAGCGGGCAACAGTTCTTCCTGAACATTACTCATACTTCCCCACAGACTGTAGCGCGCCTCCGGATTCATATCCTCCAGTTGACTCAATATCCCTTTCATCGTACTGCGGCTTGATTGGGCCTCGTATGGGCAATTTTTCACTTGTTTCCGGTATCCTCGCATCCCTGCCAGTTCAACCAAATCAGCTTCATGCACCAGACACATAGGCCGGATGACCGTCATATCAAATTTCTTCATAACCAGACGGGGCGGCATCGAGCTGAATGCTCCCTGATAGGTAATGTTCATCAACAATGTCTCCAGAATATCATCCATGTGGTGTCCCAGCGCTATTTTATTGCATCCCTGTTCCTTGGCAACGGTAAACAAAGCTTTACGCCTATTCCAAGAGCAAAGGAAGCAAGGAGACTTACGTGTATCGGTACTTGCATCAAATTCGGTTTCATATACCACAAAAGGTACTCCCCACGACTCTGCATATTCCCTCAAGTACTCCACATCGCTCTGGTAAGGGATATTCCGCATTACCACATGAACCGCCACTATCGAAAACTTCGGTTTGAAAATACGGGCACGCCGAGCAAGCAGTTCCACCAGCGCCAATGAATCTTTGCCACCGGAAAGTCCAACCAGGATTTTATCTCCATCCTCTATCAGACCATATTCTACCACTCCCTTCATCAACCTCTTTTCAATGCGGCGCAACGTCTTTTCTTCTTCTGTATATTTCGCCATCCAGTTTTACTTTATATTAAAGCCTGTTCGTCTTTACAATCTGCAATAAGCGGCTGCAAAAGTAACTGAAAAGTATGATTTAAAGAAGAATTAACATAATAGAATTGCGGAATCAGGCATTATTCACGATTAATTTGTATTTTTGAACTTCCGAAAAATTAAGTGAATTATCGTATGAGAAAAAAATATATTCTATTTCTGCTATTCTGTATCATTGCAATAGGTGGCGCCTCGGCACAAACTTTGGCACAGGCCAAAGCGCTCTATGACAAAGGGCAATATGAGCAAGCCAAGCCTGCTTTCAAGAAGTTCGTTAAGTCGCAACCCGCCAACGGAAACTACAACTTATGGTATGGCGTTTGTTGTCTGAAAACAGGAGAACCGGAAATAGCTGTGAAATATTTGGAAAACGCAGTAAAAAGGCGCACACCAAGTGGTCAATTCTATTTGGCGCAAGCTTATAACGATATGTATCGTTTTGAGGATGCTGTTCAGAACTATGAAGAATACATCGCCGACCTCGCCAAGAAAAAACGCTCTACCGACGAAGCTGAAAAACTCCTTGAAAAGAGTAAAGCTAATCTCCGTATGTTAAAAGGAGTGGAACAGGTATGTTTCATAGACAGTTTTGTGGTAGACAAGAAGAATTTCCTTGACGCTTACAAAATCAGTCCGGAGTCAGGAAAATTATTCATGTACGATGCCTATTTCCAGACACCCAATGGGAAAGGAGGAACTGTTTACGAAACAGAACTGGGCAATAAGAACTATTATAGTGAATTTCAGAAAGACAGTACTTTAAGCATCCTCTCACGCAATAAGATGCTGGGAGAATGGGGCAAAGGAAATTTATTACCGGGAAGTATCAATGAAGCGATAAATGCCAACTATCCATACGTATTAACGGACGGCGTCACTATCTATTACGCAGCGGACGGTTCCGGTTCGATGGGAGAATATGATATATTCGTCACACGTTATAACACGAATACAGACAGTTATCTGACTCCTGAGAACGTAGGCATGCCTTTCAATTCGCCATATAACGACTATATGTACGTCATTGACGAGTTCAACAACCTTGGTTGGTTTGCTTCCGACCGTTATCAACCCGAAGGAAAAGTTTGCGTCTATGTATTCATCCCCAATTCATCCAAACAGGTGTATAATTATGAAAGTATGGATAGCAAAAAACTCATTCAGCTTGCTCAAATCCATTCTATAAGAGATACCTGGACTGACCCCAAAGCAGTGAAAGAAGCGCAACAACGCTTGAAAGAAGCATTTCAACAGAAACCCCAAACGGAGAAAATCCATGATTTTGAGTTTGTGATTGATGACGGGCACGTTTATCACGAAGCGGATGACTTCCGCTCTCCACAAGCTAAAGCACTTTTCGGGAAATACCTTCAATTGGAAAAGAGTTATAACCAACAACAGAGTAAACTTACTGACTTGCGTAACCAATATATCCGTGCAACCAAGAGTGAAAAGGAAAAAATGGCTCCTGCTATCCTCGACCTTGAAAAACGGGTAAGGCAACTTGCCATCGAAACGGAACAGGCAGCTGTAAAGGCGCGCAATCAAGAGAAGCAAACCATTAAATAACATAACTATGGACATACTTATTATCGTAGTACTGGTCATCGCGGCAGTCATTCTGTTTTTAGTGGAATTATTTGTAATTCCGGGTATCAGTATTGCAGGTATTCTGGCAGGTGGATGCATCATCTATGCCAACTATTATGCCTTTGCCTACATGGGGCCTCTGGCAGGCTTTATTACTCTCGCCGTATCGGCCATTGCCTGCATCGGGTCGTTGGTATGGTTTATGCGCTCCAAAACTCTGGATAAGATAGCATTAAAAAAGAATATCACTTCTAAAGTTGACCGTAGTGCTGAAGATAAGGTTAAAATTGGAGATACCGGTATCACCACTACCCGACTTGCGCTTATCGGCTATGCTGAAATCAACGGTGATATTGTAGAAGTGAAATCTACAGACGGATTTATGGATGGTAAAACTCCGGTTATCGTAAACCGCATTACAAACGGGACTATATTGGTAGAAAAGTTCAAACCTTGAGAAATAAATATCTTATATTAAATAATTAATAACTAAATCACATGGATCCAAGCACAATGTATTTGACTGCCTTCCTCATCATAGGAGGTATCATTTTTCTGGTACTGTTTTTCCATTATGTACCATTTTTCTTATGGCTGTCCGCCAAAGTTTCAGGAGTCAACATATCGTTGGTACAACTATTCCTGATGCGTATCCGTAACGTACCTCCTTACATCATCGTGCCGGGATTGATTGAGGCGCACAAAGCCGGTCTGAGCAACATTACCCGCGACGAGCTGGAAGCCCACTACCTTGCCGGTGGTCACGTGGAAAAAGTGGTACACGCTCTGGTATCAGCTTCCAAAGCCAACATCGAGTTACCGTTTCAAATGGCTACCGCTATCGACCTTGCCGGTCGTGATGTGTTTGAGGCCGTACAGATGTCGGTAAATCCGAAAGTAATTGACACGCCTCCCGTTACCGCTGTTGCCAAAGACGGTATTCAGTTGATAGCCAAAGCGCGTGTAACGGTACGCGCCAATATCCGCCAGTTGGTGGGTGGTGCAGGTGAAGACACTATTCTTGCCCGTGTAGGCGAAGGTATTGTATCTTCTATCGGTTCGTCCGAAAATCATAAATCAGTATTGGAAAACCCGGATTCCATTTCCAAGCTTGTGCTTCGCAAAGGCCTGGATGCCGGTACCGCTTTTGAAATCTTATCCATTGATATCGCCGACATCGACATAGGTAAGAATATCGGTGCCGCTTTGCAAATAGACCA
>ULTJ01034196.1_pt1 | contig 16526 bp, 11 predicted proteins | sample 1957491 | NCBI WGS metagenome assembly ULTJ01 (sample SAMEA4835731, study PRJEB28245) | human gut metagenome | biome: gut microbiome; material: fecal sample | place: Denmark | collected 2008 | reverse complement strand
TGATGACCTGTTGAAGGAAATTAAGAATGAGCGTGCCCGTGAACTGTTTATGGAAGGTTTCCGCCTGTCAGACTTGAAGCGTTGGCATGATCCTATCAAACGTGAAAAGCAGCTTTACAGTATGGAAGGTTCCATTAATAGCGGTTTGGAAGTGAAGTATACGGATGCTAAATATCGTTTCACTACATGGCCTATCCCCAAACACGAGATTGAGGCAACCAACGGTTTGATAGTAGGTAATGCAAGTAATAATTAATCAACAACATATAACAGATTAGATGAATATGAAGAAAATTTTGACTCTTCTGTTGGCCTTCCCGCTAGCGGCAACTTTCTTGACGGGTTGTCAGCCGGAGAATATTGTGTATTCGGGTCTCGAGTATGTGATGTTTTCCGACACGATATATACCATGCCGGTACTGGATGAGGAAGATGCGACATTCAGCGTACCGGTGACTGCTACAACAACAGCCGACTATGACCGTAACTATGCCGTAGAAATCATTAATGATAAGTCGACGGCAGTTCGCGGACGTCATTTCGACTTTGTGGATAACACAAACAATGTAGTTATCAAGGCAGGTGAACGTGTAGCGAATGTAGTTTTGAAAGGACATTATAATAATGTAGGTCGTGACGACAGTTTGCGACTGAGCCTTCGTCTGGTGGAACCTTCGTCTCAGAAATGGGACCTTTATGGTGATGTAACTAAGGTAGACTTTGTGAAGTGTCATCCGTTTGAAATCAACGAATTCTTGAAAATCAAGAATGATGCGGCTGAAGCTAATTTCATAATGTATGCCACTTTCCCTTTCGGTAATGATATGAATACATTCCAGGTGAAAGGTTTCAAAAAAGATGATAAGACTTTGATGCTTACGGATATGTTCGGAACTTCAGGTTCAGATAATATTCGCGTGATTTTCGATGATTCCGATCCTTTGGATTTGGTAATTACAGTGCCCGAACAACCCGGTTTCCGTGAAAGTACTTATGGAACTGTATGGATACGTTCAATAGCGCAATATCCTTCGTACTTCAATACGTTCGATAATTTCTTTGTACTTCTTCTGGATGCTTATGTACCCCAGATTGGTAGTTTTGGCGTTTATCAGTACATCTTTAAAGCGATAGATGCTGATGAAGCTGAAAATGGAAATAATGGGGCTGTAACTTGTAGTGCGAAGAGTACGACTTTCTCATTAAACAAGTTTAATTTTAAAAACTAAGGATATGAAAACAACATTTGATTATTTTAAATATTTATTTCTGTGTATCGTAGTATGCGCATTTACCGCTTGTAGCGATGATGACGATGAAGGTAACTCAAACACTGTTATTGAGATAGCAGATCAGTATAAGACGATTACTTGTACAGGTGCTGATAATGATGCAAAAGAGATTATTTTCACTGCCAAAAATGATTGGACAGCGCTGCCAAGTCATAGTTGGATTGACTTAAGCAAGAGATCCGGTTCTGCTGGTGACCAGACAATCATCGTTTCAATTGATGATAATGAAGAGTTTAAAACTCGTATTGGTACCATTACTCTTAAGGATAAAGTAAGCGGAAAAACCGTGGATATCACTGTTACGCAAGGTGAAAAGAATTCATATTTCACTTTCACTAGTGTTAAGGGTGAATCAAAAGAAAACGGTATCTTGATTATCAATAATGAACAGCAAATGATTACCGATACGGTAAATATTGCTAGTAATTACGAGTATAGTGTAGCAGTAGATGTAAACTGGTTAAGCTATAAGAAAGTAAACACTAATGCCGATGGTTCTGCTAAATATGTGTTTTACGCAGATCCTGCAAAATTGTATGAAGCAGCAGGATATAAAGAAGATATAGCAACTGTAAGTTTCGAATATCAGGCAGCAACTCGTGTTCCGGTAACAAAGACTTATCAGGTGAAGTTTGCAGGAATTACTCCTAAGATTGAAGCAGATGCTTCCCCTGTTGTATTGGAGGATAATGGAGAGGTTTATAAAGCAACTGTACATGTGACATCAAATATCGTTTGGACGTTAGGAAATGATAAATTGGCGTTTGCAGATATTGAGTATAATGGTGAAGGAAATAACTCAATGCATTATTTTGAAACAGAAACTTCTATAAGTATCACATACAATAAAACTGAATTGCAAATTGAGCCAGAAGAAGGAAAATTGACATTCGTTGGTTCTGACGGAAAAGTTTTGGAATATGCTGTAAGTGTTAAATATCCGGGTGTTGGAGATGATTATGTATATCTTAATGAGGAATCATTCCATTTGAATGGAGATAGGATGTGTATATTTAATGCTTTTAGAGAAGCATCATCTCCGTATGATAAAATAACGCTTGATTTCCAAGTAAAGGCAGCTCATCCAGAAAACCTTGTTTTCTATGTTGTAAGACAGAACTATCAAGGAGCTAATGTTTACTCGACATTCCTCAAGGGTGAATATGAAGAATCTACTGATATGACAGATGAGTATTCAGGATGGGGATATGTAAAGGATCCTACCGATGAATTGACACGTGCAAATGTAACAACAGTTACTAAAAGACTGTTTATAAATCCACGTTCTTCTTATGAGTTTGGAAGTTCTGAGGATGAAGAACGTTACTTCGCTGTCTTTGCTGTTTCTTCTACTAAATATCCGACTTTTGAAGATATGTTTGATGACGACGGTGTTTTAAAAGAAGAATTAATGGATAAATTTATTAACTGTAGCCAAAAAGCAAGTAGTAGTGTTACCGATTTTGAATGTCCGGATTTGAAAGACAAAACAATACAAGTTGGCGCCCAAGGAGCAACGTTAACTTTCCAATATTTTGGTCTTGATCTTAATGCAGAGAAATGGGGTGCTTCTTGGACTTATGGTGATATTGAAGTCTTCGATGGTAAATTAACTAGTGAACCGGAGAATTGGGGTACTGGTGAGATGATAAAGTCTTCTGATTTTGGTGAATATGATCCTGTTGAAGGCACTGGAAAAATCACTATTATAGTTGCACCTAATACGACAGGAAAAGAGCGTACTGAGAATTTTGCAATTTTTGCGGGTATGCCAGAATTTAACAATGCAGTATTCACATACTTCACTATTAATCAGGCTGCTGAATAATTCTATAACTTATATTATTTAATTAAGCGAAATGAATCTATTAAGAAAAATAAACTGGTTGTTTACAGCAATACTTTGTATAGTATTGGTGTCAAGTTGTTCGGATGACGATATAGTTACCGGCAATGGAACATCAGGATACCTCAAATTGCGGTTGACTTCATCAAAAGCCGTAACTAGAGCTACTTCATTGGACCAGATGGCTGATGCAAAGAAAGTAGAGGTATCCATGTTATACAATGATATGTATGTAACACAATCCTTGAATTTGAGTTCTGTGGCGGATGCCGCAGATCTCGGATTGGAATCTGAGAAATTGGAATTACAAGCTGGTGACTACCGCATTATGAGCTATACTTTGTATGGTGATGTGAAACCCGGTATGGAGAAACCCAATAAGTTGACAACAATCTATCCTGATGAGACGCTGGAATTTACAATAACCAGCGGACACCTCACGGAACTTGATGTAAAAGTGAGAGCTACAGTTGGTGGTAACGTTTACTTCAATCTTTTAAAAGATTTGTCCAATTATCAAGATGAAATGGATAAAGCCAATGGAACTACTACACGAGCTTCCTTGCAAGGCGATCCGAAATCATTCAATTATGATAATGTAGAAGAAGTAGAACTTTATATCCGTAAGAAAGGAACAAGCGAGTATGCTTCACCCCAGCATTTCAAAGTATATGATACTAAAAATGCAAACTATTTGCATACCGACACTCTGTATATGGAATCCGGTGAGTATGAAATTACTCGTTACATCTTATACGATGAAAGGCGTACTACTATTTTGCTGGCTGGTGATTTAACAGAAACTTATGTTACTGTCGCTACGGGAGGTAATACAGAAGGTTCTGTACAAATCAAATTCCCGGAGAATATGGAGGCTATCAATGACTATATCGCCCTCTATACTATTTGGGTGAACCTGGATGGACCTAATTGGAGCTATTCCGGTGAAACATTCCCTGCAGGAGCAAACTGGCGTTTTGCCGATCGCCCTATTGATGAATGGGGTAATCAACCTGGCGTAGAAATTGATAATTACGGACGCGTGAAACAACTGGATCTGGGCTCATTCAATCCTAAAGGCGCTATACCTGCTGCTTTGGGACAATTGACAGAGTTGGTTTCTTTATCACTCGGTACGCACAATGATATTGCCAGCGTTGAAAAAGTAGAAGGTGAAGAAAGTGCAAGATATAGTTTGAATCCGATGAATTTATATCGTAAAGGTATTGATTATCGTGGCCGTCGTATGGAAATAGAGAAAGAAAGACTTAGTATTCTCCATCCGTCTCCCTTGGATAACAGTAAATTGTATTCTTCTAAGAATGCTGCTACTATCAAGTATGCTACTCCTGTCACTTACGACTTTGCGGAAGGGTCTATTTCCAACCGTATTACAAGTATTCCTAAGGAAATCGGCAAGCTGACAAAACTGAACTATCTTTATGTAGCGAACAATTTAATCGGTACTAATGATAGCGATCTTCCTGTTGAACTGGCAGACCTTCCCGACTTGACAGATGTTGAGTTCTATAATTGCCAATTCAAGGTATTCCCAACCGCACTGAAGAAAATGAAACATGTGGTTTCCTTGAATTTCAGTTGTAATTCATTGATGGAACCTGCGGAACTGTTGGATGGATTGAACGAATTCATCAGAAGCAATAAAGATGAATTGCAGATTTTATACGTCACATCTTGCGGTTTGGAAGAGTTTCCTATGGCATTGAAAGAAGCAACAAAGATTGGACTACTCGACTTGACATCCAATAAGTTGACATCATTGCCATCTACTAATCGTAAATTGGCACCGGTACAGATATTCCTTGACGACAATAAAATTACCGAGCTCGATGATGAGTTCATTGAAACAGATGATATCGAAAAGTTTAGTATATCCAACAATCGTTTGACGGAATTTCCGGGACTCTTTAAGAACGGTTATAAGAGTAAATATAAAGCTACAAGCGTAGATTTTTCTGATAACCATATCCGTAAATTCTCATCAACTTTCAAAGGTATCAATGCGGAAACTTTGACGTTGACTAAGAATGAATTCGGACTTGCCAATAAGACATCTAAGGGTAAAGGTTGCTTCCCGGCAGGATTGGGAGAATCTCAAATCAGCTATTTGTTAATTAACAATTGCGAATTGGATACAATCGTTGTTGATAATTTGAAAGGTTTGGATATTTTGGAGGCTTTGGATTTATCCGGCAATAACTTGAAGTATCTTCCTGTTGATTTCAATTCCAGAAACTTTGTATTCATCACCGGATTGAATTTGTCATATAATCGTTTTGCTAACTTCCCGATGAAAGCGATGGAACTGCCGATGCTGAATAAGTTATATTTGACCGACCAGTTTGATGTGGATCCCAAAAATCCGAATAAAACTGTCCGTGTATTGAAGACATGGCCTTCTGCAATGTCCTCTTATCCGGGATATGCGACATTGAGATTGTTGGATGTGTCTTATAATGATATTCAGAGTATTCCGGAAAGTCAGTTCCCGTCGATATTAACTGAATTTAATATATCAGAGAATAATAACATTGAGGTCACAATTCCGACTGAAGTTTGCTCAAGAATTTCTTCTGGTCTGTTTACCTTGGGATTTGATTCAAATCAGTATATCTTAGGATGTCCGATTCTGGATTTGGATATCAATAAATAAAGGAGGAAATTGATTTTATGAAATATTTATTGAAATATATGAGAACAATGTGCTGGGCGGTAGCCGCTTTGGCACTGGTGGCTTCCTGTGATGACGATGATGACAAGGCGGTTAGCGGTTTTGTTGTAGAGCAAGAGGAAGTACAGTTTCCTAATGATGGTGGAACTATTGAAATAAAAGTTGCTACCGACCAAACATGGACTGCCGAAACAAAAAATGATTGGTGCATGGTAAGTCCTGCTACAGGCGTAGGTAATGGTATCTGTATTATTAAAGCAGACTCTTCTTATCTTTATAAGGAACGTACCGGACGCGTCATCTTCTATTCTGACAAAGGGGATGTTGCCGAAGTGCAAGTAAAGCAGTTCGGATATGAACCGACTATCAGTTTTGAGAAGACAGAATTGACTATACCTTCTTATGCATCTCCTGAAGAAGCTTATGTAGATGTGGAAGCTATCGCTAATGTTCCTTTCGAGGTAATTATACCGGAGGAAGCAAAGGTGTGGTTGTCTTATGATAACGATAAGAATGAGCCTTACAAGTATACTCCGTCTACCACTATTCCGCGTAAGCAGAAATTTCGTTTCAAGTTTAAAACTTATACGGATTTCATGGAAGACCGCGTAACAGAATTGCAATTCAAGCAAACTGCAAAAGCCGCAAACCGTGCAGAGGGAGAATCTACTCTGATTACTAAAACAGTGAAGATTACCCAAGAAAAAGCCCAAATGATTATTCCTTCACGTGAAGGCGACTCTTTAGCAGTTTTGACTATTGCGCGTACAATGAATGCCAATCTGAATGCTGTAACCAGCCGCCCGATTACTCACTGGAGTGATGTTTTGGTCGAAGAACGTACTTACGACTATTATAATCCTGTAACCGGATATACGAAGAAAGATACTACTGAACTTCGCGTCGTAGGTTTCAGCTTGTCAATGATGGATACCGAAGAAACAATTCCGTATCAAATTCAATATCTGACAGAATTGGAAACATTTGCCGCCATCAGTAATATCAATGGATATAGAAAGAGCATTGCGCTTGGACCGGAAATTACCACGTTGAAAAAGCTGAGAAGTATTTCTTTCATGGGATTCGGTATCAGTTCTCTTCCTGCGGAAATGGCGAACATGAAGAGTTTGGAAGAGCTGGATTTGAATGGTAATACTATTCTAGATTTGAATACCATAAAAGATGTTTTGCTGGGATTGAAAGATAATCTGAAATACCTTGATTTGGGTGGTAACCGTGTTGCTATTTCAGTAATTGATTTGAGCAAAGATATTCCCAAGAATCATACTTTGCAAAGTATTGGTATGGGAGGTGATCTTTCTAACTATGATTGGTTGTTCCGTGACATGTATGCGCTGGAGGATTTAAGTTTGTCATACAATTATTTCTATGGCAGTATTCCTGCATTGGATAATGTTCGTGACGGAGTTCTTCCTAAAATGAGAAGTCTGACTATGAACTTAAATCGTTTGACAGGCAAGGTACCTGATTGGATTCTATATCATCCATATCTGGCTTGTTGGAATCCTTTCTTGTTACTATTTAACCAAGAAGGATATGATAACAAGGGAACAATTGCCGGTTTCTCCAATGCACCGACCAAGTTCTCTGAATTCCCGGCAGACTATAACCGTACTTGCCCGGAAGATGATGAGACGGTTACTGTCGCTGCAAGGTTGCCGGAATTAACTCAAAGCGAGCTTGATAATGTGCCTTTGCACGGTAACTGGAGATATTATAAGATGCTTAATAAAAAATGGTATTTGAACTGTAAATGAAACTAACAATGTATATCAAAGAAACACTCCTGTGCTGTTTAGTTCTCTGTGTAACCCTGTTTACGGGTTGCTCAGACGACGAGAAAGCTCCGACTTTGGATGAGAAGCAGGGAGAAGTGGCTTTCAAATTCGTGCGTAATACTGTGTACTCCGTATCTACGCTGGAAGAAATGGCACGTTTGAAAGTGACACTTGAAAAAGATGGAAAGCAAATCGTACTGCAAACAGTCGATTTGACCGGTAACGAAGAGGAATTGACTTCGGAAACACTTGCTGTGGAAGAAGGTGCTTACAAAGTAGTGAAGTATGTGGCCTATAATAATAAAGGTGCGCAGATTCAGGAAGCTTATGTAGATGAAGATAATGAAATCACCATAACTCACGGTGAAATGTCTACATTCTATTTCCCGATTTCAATTCGCTTTGTGTATGTCAATAATCAATTACGCAATATGTTGTTCGGACTTTGCGCAGAGGTTCTCGGACCAGACTCAACCGCATGGCCTAAAACATGGCGCATAGAGAATGAAGATTTGTTGACATGGGAAAATCTTGAATTTGAGGTGGATGATTATGGAAGTATCCTGTACTTGGCGAATATTACTTTTGATAATAAGACATTCCCGGGCATGAAGAAACTGCCCGAGGTCATTGCTTCTTTCGCCACTATTGAAGGGATACATATTGTAGATATTCCTGAATTCGAAGAATTGCCTGACAATATGGATGAATCAGCTTTGAAGTCCATCGTGATAATGAACACCGGATTCAAAGCATTCCCGAAAAACTTCGAGAAGATGAAAAACCTGTATAGTCTGAGCGTTATCAACAGTAAGCTGACAGAACTTCCTGAACGCTTGGCCGAATTACCGGTTATCTCTGCCGTCGAATTAAGCGGTAATGAAATAGCTGAATTCCCCGCTGCATTGGCCGAGAAATGGCAAAAGTTGGTATACTTGCGTATGAACAACACTAAATTGGCTTCATTACCTTCCAATATCTTCAGTATGTCATACGTGTCAACGTTTGATTTCTGTGATAACCCGAACCTGGCTTCTCTTCCGGAAGTACGTGGTGAAGGAGTTCGTATGGGAGGGCTGTTCCTTGATAGATGTGGCTTTACTTCCATTCCGAAGATTGCCCAAGGAAGAATGCTTACTTTGTCTTTGGCTGAAAACAAAATCACATCTGTTACAGCCGACGAACTGAATGCGCTTTCCACCAAACTGGAAACTCTGATTTTAAGTGGCAATAAAATAGGTTCTTTCCCGAAGATGGAGCAAACAAGTCCTAAGAGGGATTTGATGATGCTTTCATTGGATGATTGCGGACTTACTGAAATTCCTGATTTATCCAATCTGGAGAATCTACGCTCTTTGTCTTTGGCGAAAAATAATATAACTACTGTTGGCGACGGAGTATTTACTAACAATAAGTATCTCTCTATCCTGAATCTTTCGGATAATGCAGGCTTGAAAACTTTCTCTAACAACGCTGGTATTTATCTCCGTCACCAATCAGTTGAAGTTGGAAACGAAATAAAGGAAGATGACAGACCGTATTATCTGCACTGTGTAGATGTAGATAACTGTCCGGCTTTGCAGTGGGAAGTTCCCGGGACCTGGTGTTGCATTGAGAACTTTGATGTCATCAACAAAGAAGACTTGAAGTTACCTCTTCGCAATGTGGTTGTTTATAATCGTAATTCTCCGGGAGTAACTCGTTACGCTTGTCCTACTTGTGGTAAATCTTCTTACGATTTCCCGATGAGTTTTGAGGAATTAATGGAATCCATAAAGAAGTAATTTGGATGAATAAATTTCTTTATTTACTTGTAATCATTATGTGTCTCGTCATCGCTTCGTGCGATTACGAGCACTCTGTTAATATAGATGATGGTGGCGAAACGGAAACACCCTTTTGGGAAAATTCTCATCGAGTCTTTGCCGGTCTGGATGGTTCTGTAAAGCGGGTAACCGAAACTACTTATACATTGGCTGGAGAAGTTGAGGTAGAACCTGTCACACTGCTGGATATGAGCTTTAACGAAGCCGGTCGGATGACCTATTACAATGCTACGGGAATGGAAGCGCAGACACGTAGTGGGTGGCAGATAATGGCATATTATTCCTATCAGTATGATGACAATGGCAGAATGACTAAAGCTACTGTCACTTCGGTTGGCGATGAACCTGTCACTTATAACCTGACTTATGGTGAGCACACGAATTATGTTCCGCTTATTTTTCCTTTAGGTTCAATGGAGTTCTTTTTGGTAAAAGGTTTGAAGACCATAACCAGTGAGGATGGTACAATCTCTTATGAGTACGATGGCGAAAAAGCCGCTTATACGCAAGCAGGATGGATGGGAGATATCGAAACGCAATATGTATTTGCTGCCGGTAACCCATATCCCGTGAAAAAGGTGGTTACTACTTCTCGCGATGGAGAAGTGCTTTCAGAAGAGACCACGACCTATACTTATGATGCCGGAGGCAGATTATTGAAAGAAGATGCCAAAGCGATGGAGAATACGGGCGATGGACTTTTGGAGACCGAACGTACTGTCACAAAATATGCAGACGGTAAATTCCTGCTTCCTGTCTCCACCCTGAAAGATATGGCCGGAGGCTTCACATTCGATTGGAGTTATACTTATGATTCCAAGAGCCACCTGCAGCAGATTGATTATTTTGAGAATAAAGGGACTGCCGACGAGGTCGTTGCAAAAGAAGTTTATGAATACCTTTCTAAAGATAATAACGGTAACTGGACTGACTCAAAACAGCTTCAAAGCGGATTAATCAATTGGAGGCACGTAGACGGGCTGGTTGGTGTCCGCCGGCAGATTTCCTATTGGTAATCTGTAATCATACACTATTTGCACGGCTCCGTGCATATTTCAATATAAACGCATCCTGCTTTTGCCGGGTGCGTTTTTTCTTCTCTTAAGCGGACGCATTTTATCTGTTTTTGGGTTGCATCCGCCCTGCGTGTGATTTTAATTTCTCCAATAGAATCAGGTGATAAAATTTCAGGTTCCGGTTTACCCGATAGTGCGGAGTCGGACGAATGAAGCACCAGCCGGATGGGAACATTTCCACTGTTTACCACCTGGATACTTCGTTCCTCTTCCGCAGTCCGCATGGGTGTGAAGCGGAAGCCTGTCGTTTTCAGTTGTAAATCTCCCATTACATACGGGAAACGTTTATACTTGCGTACAGCCCCCGGAATCACCATCCCCGAGATACTTAATTTTACTTTTTCTTCTCTCCCGGCAAAGCTCACAAGTATAGAGCGGTTGAACTTTCCGGGTCTTCCCTTGGGATTGTAAGTGATACTGATGTTTCCCGATTTACCCGGTGCAATGGGTTGCTGTGTATAATTAGCCGTAGCGCAACCGCAGGTCGTTTGTACGTGGGCGATAGCTATCATTTCTTTCCCTCGATTGATAAACTTGAAATTGCAAGTCTGGTTATCTCCGTCTTCGGGAAATGAACCAAAATCATGAGTCTTTGTTACAAAAACAATTCCGTTTGTATTTTGAGAAAATACCGGCGGAACAACAATAAGGAGGTGGAACAATATGATAAGTATACGTTTCATACGGCAAATATAGAAGTTAATTTTCGGATATACATTAAAAATGCCTATATTTGCCCCCGAAAAAATTAACTTAAACAACGAATAACAATGAAAAAGGTATTTGTTTCTCTTTGTATGGCAAGTGCATTATTGGGCTTGTCATCTTGTGCTTCGACCAAGAATGCCGCTACACTTTCTTCTATCAGTGGAGAATGGAATATTATTGAAATTAATGGTACTGCGGTGGTTCCCGCTCCGGGACAGCAATTCCCTTATATAGGTTTTGATACAAAGACCGGGAAGGTGTTTGGTAACAGTGGCTGTAACCGCATGATGGGGTCATTTGATGTCAATGCCAAACCGGGAACGATTGAGCTTGGCACTATGGCAAGTACGCGCATGGCATGCCCCGATATGACAGTAGAGAATAATGTATTGACTGCTTTGGGACAAGTAAAGAAATATAAGAAATTAGGCAAAGAGAATATCGCATTGTGCGGTTCATCCAATCGCCCCATCATCGTGTTGCAAAAGAAAGAATCAGCAGCTAAATTGTCCGAACTGAATGGAAAGTGGATGATTAGCGAAGCCGGTGGTGAAGCTATTCCTGCCGGTATGGAAAAACAACCGTTTATTGAATTCAATATCTCGGAAAAGAGTTTGCATGGCAATGCCGGCTGTAATTTAATCAACGGCGGTTTTCAGACGGATGCTGCAAATCCATTCTCTATCTCTTTCCCGCAGCTCATCAGCACCATGATGGCATGCCCTGATATGGCAGTGGAAGGCCGTGTGCTGCAAGCCTTGAATTCAGTTCAATCTTTTGGCAAGTTAGCAGGAGGGGGGATTGGCTTTTATGATGCCGACAACAACTTGGTGATGGTATTGGTGAAAAAATAAATAATATATTACTGGGGAATATTCTCTTTTAAATAGCGAAAGGCTCTTGCAGATGATGTCTGTCAAGAGCCTTTTTGTCTTCAGGGTAATTACTGCCTACTTTTTTCTCAACCCCGCCCGTATGCGGCTCAATGATTGCGGAGTGATATAAAGATAAGAAGCCAGATACTTCAGCGGTACATCCTGCAATAATTCAGGGCTTTCTTCCATCAGCGTTAAATATCGTTCTTTTGCCGTTGGAGGAGCACCATAAGCCAATGTCGAGATATCTACAGACAAGATTTCACGCTCAAAAATCTTTCTCCCGATATTTGCCATTTCAATAGAGTGGGAGAAAAGCGCTTCCAAATCGGCCTTTGATATACAGTATGCCGTACTATCGTTCACGGACTCAATGTTGATTTGCGAAATTTCTCCATCTACATAGCCCCATGAAGAGAACCCCGTTTCTCCCGGACCTGCAAACCAAAGGGAGTTTTCTGTTCCCTCCGCCAGATAGTACGCACGCCATATACCTTTCTTTATCAGATAAAAATTAGAGTTTCGTGCTCCCGTCTCCACAATGAACTCTCCTTTGGAGAAACTCACTTCCCTCATGTGAGACAGAAGCTCGAACAGACTTTTTTCAGGCAGTTTATACTTCTTACAGAATTTCTTTATCATGGTTTCCATGCGGCAAAGATACTGAATTTTGCTTCCTCTTTCTTTTACTGTAACTATAAATAATAAGTATAAAAAGAGTAGTCAGCAATTCTGCTAGCGGAGTAGCTAGCCAAATTCCCGGATTTCCTATCAGGAGCGGCAGGACATAAAAACATATCGTCAATAGGATAAAACCACGTAGCAAAGTAATCAGTGTGGCATATCTTGCCCGTTCCACACTTTGAAAATATCCGATAGAAACAATGTTAATGGCAAAAAATACAAATCCTGATGCATATAATGGCAACCCCTTCACCGCAATGTCGTATGCGGGATAGCTGCGGTCAATGAACATACCTACTATTTCCCGGCTACAGAATATCGTAACCAGTGCAAAACAAGCGCCGCAAATGATGGCGGTTTTCAGTGCAAGTAAATACGTACGGCGTACTCGCCGTGTTTGCTGCAGCCCGTAATTATAACTAATAATAGGTTGCGCCGACTGGGCAATAGCGTTGTAAACCATGAATATAATAGGAAAGAAATAGCAAGCAATGCTGAATGCGGCCACCCCTTCCTCTTTCAGATAATGAATGAATACCTGGTTGCCTACGAACATCATGCAGGCGATGGCTACCTCGCACAAGAAAGCCGAAGAACCCAAACGGCACATATAGCCGATGTTGCGTTTCAGCAGTTTCATACTGTTGCGGCTGAGTTTCACGGGATAGAAACGGAGCGCGCACCGGGGACGCACCAGATAGAAGACAATCATCAATGCTCCTACCGTAGTACCTATGGCACTTGCCAGCGCGGCTCCGAACATTCCCCAACCGAAGGGGAAAATGAACAGATAATCCAATATGATGTTCAGCACGGCAGCAACCACATTGCACATCATGGCATAATTGGGTGAACCGTCGAGCCTTAAAAAAAACATTCCCGAATTGAGCAGTGCCGTGAACAGTGAGAAAGGAACGAACCAAAGCATGTATTCTACCGCCAAAGGGGTAAGCCGTTCCGAACCGCCCAACAGATGTACTACTTGCGGGGCAAATGCACAGAAGATGGCTGAAGTACACATCAACAATAGGGAAGATATGACAACCGATTGCGTGATGTTGATACGTGCCACTTTCACTTTGCCGTGCGACAAATGGATGGATGCCACTACGGATGCGCCTACACCGAACATCAAGCCGATGCCTGTGGAGAACAGCCATAACGGCGCCACGATATTAACAGCCGCCAAGGCGTCGCTTCCGATACCTTTGCCCACGAATATGCCGTCCGTGATGACGAACAATGCTGAAAAAATCATCCCCAGTACAGTAGGGAGCAATAGCTTGCGGAACAATGTTGCGATGTCCGTGTTCTTGAAGTCGATACTGTCTCTCATCTTTTCCATAATTCTTATTTTTTTATAGGTGAAAACCAATCATTTCCGTTACAAGGGTTAAGGCCGATACTTACTAATCTTTATTCGTTCCTCCATGGTGGAACGAAACTTTCCCCATGGTGGAATAAAACTTTCTCCATGGTGGAACAAAACTTTCCCCATGATGGAACGATTAAATATATGCAAGGAAAATGCTTAATGCTACTCATGTTTTCTTTTCTCTCTTTAATCGGTCGGCAAAAGTAGGGCTTTTGATTGGAATGGAAATTAACAAATGGTAATTTTCGACAGAAAACGTATACTTATTTCTGCCAAACTGACAGGCGGACTGTCATAAACAGAAATTGGAGAGTGCTCTGAACAATTTGGCACGACGTTTGTCTTTTTATTGGCATCTGCCGATGGGGCAGGCACCGATTAAGAATAATAACAAATAAAATAATAACGATCATGGGAAAAATTATTGGTATTGACTTAGGAACAACAAACTCTTGTGTTGCCGTATTTGAAGGTAACGAACCTGTAGTAATTGCAAACAGTGAAGGTAAACGTACTACTCCTTCCGTAGTAGCATTCGTCGATGGTGGCGAACGTAAGGTAGGTGATCCTGCAAAACGTCAGGCCATCACAAACCCCACTCGTACAGTATCTTCCATCAAACGTCTGATGGGTGAAAACTGGGACCAGGTACAGAAAGAAGTAACCCGCATGCCCTATAAAGTAGTGAAGGGCGACAACAATACTCCGCGTGTGGATATCGACGGACGTCTTTATACTCCGCAGGAACTCTCTGCAATGATTCTGCAGAAGATGAAAAAAACCGCTGAAGATTATCTGGGACATGAAGTGACAGAAGCTGTTATTACTGTTCCCGCTTACTTCTCCGATTCTCAGCGCCAGGCCACTAAAGAAGCCGGCCAGATTGCCGGTTTGGAAGTTAAGCGTATTGTGAACGAACCGACTGCTGCCGCTTTGGCTTACGGTATCGACAAAGCGCACAAGGACATGAAGGTTGCTGTCTTCGACCTTGGTGGTGGTACATTCGATATCTCTATCCTCGAATTCGGTGGCGGTGTATTCGAAGTTTTGTCAACTAACGGTGATACTCACCTGGGTGGTGATGACTTCGACCAGGTAATCATCGACTGGTTGGTTCAGGAATTCAAGAACGACGAAGGTGCGGACTTGACTCAAGACCCGATGGCTATGCAACGTCTGAAGGAAGCTGCTGAAAAGGCTAAGATTGAGTTGTCTTCTTCAACCAGTACGGAAATCAACTTACCGTATATCATGCCGGTAGGTGGTGTGCCCAAGCACTTGGTTAAGACTTTGACTCGTGCTAAGTTCGAAGCTTTGTCTCACAACTTGATTCAGGCTTGTCTTGAACCTTGTAAGAAAGCCATGAGTGATGCTGGTTTGACTAACGCTGACATTGACGAAGTAATTCTTGTAGGTGGTTCTTCCCGTATTCCGGCTGTGCAGAAGTTGGTTGAAGACCTCTTCGGTAAAGTTCCTTCCAAGGGTGTAAATCCCGATGAAGTAGTAGCCGTAGGTGCTGCCGTACAAGGTGCCGTTTTGACGGATGAGATTAAAGGTGTTGTTTTGCTGGACGTTACTCCGTTGTCAATGGGTATTGAAACAATGGGTGGTGTAATGACTAAGCTGATTGAAGCTAACACAACCATTCCATGCAAGAAGAGCGAAACATTCTCTACTGCTGCCGATAACCAGACGGAAGTTACCATTCACGTACTGCAAGGCGAACGTCCTATGGCTGCCCAGAATAAGTCAATCGGTCAGTTCAACTTGACAGGTATCGCTCCGGCACGCCGTGGTGTTCCTCAGATTGAAGTAACCTTCGATATCGATGCCAACGGTATTTTGAAAGTATCAGCCAAGGATAAGGCTACCGGTAAGGAGCAAGCTATCCGTATCGAAGCTTCCAGCGGTTTGAGCAAGGAAGAAATCGAAAAGATGAAGGCAGAAGCGGAAGCCAATGCTGAAGCAGACAAGAAGGAACGTGAAAAGATTGATAAGCTGAATCAGGCTGACTCAATGATTTTCACTACTGAAAATCAATTGAAGGAGTTGGGTGATAAGTTGCCTGCTGACAAGAAAGCTCCGATTGAAGCTGCTTTGCAGAAATTGAAAGATGCCCACAAGGCACAGGATTTGGCTGCTATCGACTCTTCAATGGCTGAATTGAATACGGCTTTCCAAGCTGCAAGCGCTGAAATGTATGCTCAGAGCGGTGCCCAGGGTGGTGCACAAGCCGGTCCTGACATGAATGCCGGACAGCAAGGTGGTGCTCAGGATAACAGCAAGCATGGTGATAACGTGCAGGATGCTGATTTTGAGGAAGTCAAATGATTCCGATAAGGATACAGATAAT
>ULTJ01065860.1_pt1 | contig 16534 bp, 9 predicted proteins | sample 1957491 | NCBI WGS metagenome assembly ULTJ01 (sample SAMEA4835731, study PRJEB28245) | human gut metagenome | biome: gut microbiome; material: fecal sample | place: Denmark | collected 2008 | reverse complement strand
GGGTGTATTGTGCACCAAAGTGCAGGGTGGCTGCCAAAGCAGTGGTGCGCTTCAAGCCTTCACCTACTTTGTCGAACTTAGCTAGGTCGGCAAGGTCGTCGCCGAGCTGGTCTATCTGTTTATCAAGCTTGTCTTTGCCGTTGCTTCCATCATCTTTTACTGAAATCTCAGTGAAACCGTCAAAGCTGAAATCTTTGGTCATGGTTCCTTTGGTAGTGTTCTTCCAGGAAATAAAACCCAGGTCGAGTAGAGAAGCGGAGAAAGTCCATTCATCGTTCAACTTGTAGGTTGCTCCCAAATCGATAGCCATACCGAAACCGGTCGGGCCTAGGTCGTCATCGTTAAAGTCGATGTCGTCGTAAGAAATTTGGTTTTTGGTTCCTTCTTTGAGTTGGTCGGTTCTTTCTCCATCCTGACCGATTGTATAATCATTGTCTTCATAGTTGCCGGTTTCGCCTTTGGTAGGTATGATTAAACCTTTGGCTGACATGTACAGTTCGGCGTTTTTCGGAGCAATCGTCCATTTATCTTGTGAGGCGAGAATGTCCAATTCGTCGATGTGCATGGTTGCCTTTGCCAGTCCGACGAGGGCTTTAACTTTAGCGCCCACCGTCAAGCGGTCATTAACCTCACGGGCGTGTCCGAAAGCGATTTCCGCGTAATTAGTCGATACGATGTTCACATTCTTCACGTTGTATCGGCTGCCTGCCTCGCTGGCAATTCCGTTCTTCATAAACTTGAAGAGCTCGTCAGGCATGAATACGTTGGTATTGGACTTGACGGAGATACCGATAGTATTGAAACCTCCCCATGCATAGAAGCCGGTTGAGAGGATGGATTCGTCGAGATTGGCATTTACTTTCAATCTTTTGGGAAGTCCTTTCAGAAACTCTTTGCTGCTTACTTCTTCGTGCATGAAGGTGATGAGGTCACCATTTGATTTCTTGAAGATGAAATCGCCTACACCGCCTGTGGACTGCGCGCCGATTGTAAGATTACCCAGGCCGGGGAAGCTGACGTAACCGCGTTCACCCATAAAAGCAGGGTTGAGTTCGTGGCGGTAGGTACTTCCTTCCAGGAAATAGCTGGAGCGGCTGTTCTGTGTCTGTGCAGTTACGCCGGTGATAAAAAACAACGCAAATGCTCCAGATAGTATAGTAGCTAAAACATGTGTTCTCATTCGTCTATATATTATATGTATATACTATATTGTTATATTTATATCGGGTTTAATTCAAATCGATTTTGATTCCGTTGGGCACTTTCAACTTCATATCTTTCAGTTGCATCCACTGGTCGCTGCGCAGTTGGACGTTGGTGGCCTGCCCCGGTACGGCTGTCACTTTGAAGACGAGTTTTTCCAAATTGCCGATAGCGCCATCCTTAGTCTCTTCCAATGTGATGGTGAGTTGGCTGGTTGCAACGGTTTTGCCGTCTTTACTCTCCTTGATAGTTCCTGCTACGGTTACTTTAATATCGTCAATTTTCTTGCCATTCAGGTCTTTAGGAATAACATTGTTATCCTTGATTTCCAACTGCAAGGGGATGATGTTGTCTGCTGTGATGGCAATAACGGCTTTCTTGAAGTCTATATCTTCAAGGTCGGAGTTGAGGTCGTCAATGGAATCTTTGTAAACGATTTGAAGACCGCTACCGAAAGAAAGAGGTACATCGATATCGTATTCACTATCCAATATGTAGTCTTGTCCCAGACCGACAGTATAGTAAACATCCGACTTTACGGCGGGATCTAATTTTACTGAGATACGGTCGGGGATGGTTTCGATAATGTCATTCAAATTGGGTACAACGACATTGGTAGCTCCATCAAGCGTTGTCGCTATGCGTGTTAAGGAAATAGTCTGTTTGTCCTGTCCACTCGGTTTGAGGATAATCTGATTTCCTCCGTTACCGCTTCCAATTTTTACGCTTTTAGTAACCTTACCATCTTTATAACCGGTCATTATTCCGTCCAATTCTATATCGGTATTCAACGGGTTATTGGCTTTAAATGAGAAAATCGGGTTAGTGATATCCAGTTTTACATCATCATCCTGCAAGAAGTCTGGTAAATTACTCAATTCTACTTCGGTAGGTTCTACGTTCATATCGGGTTTTACCGTGCCGCACATGCTATTTACAGTCATCTTGTCGAGAATAACCTGAGGAGTAATACTTAAAGAGGCCTTATGTGAAAGGTCGATTCCGGTTACTTCAACTGTAGTCTTTACGTTTACAGCTTCATGGAGAGAAAATGTGTTTGTTGCAGCATCAACTTTTTTCCCTTCACCATATTTGGCGCCAAATGTAAATCCGGTTACGTGCAACACGACTTCCAAACCGTTGTTCTTATCAATCTTTTTATTCGAAATGATATATTTGTTGTCCGTAAGCTGTTCCTTGAACTGTAAAAACTTAGGGAACTCGATTTCCATAGTCTTAATAGTTGCTTCATCATATATCAGTTCACCGTTGAGCTTGAATTTGATGGTTAGGTTTACATCACCGGTGGCAGTCAAGGAACCAATCTCTATTACAGCCGGATCTATTCCTGTAGCTTCTGTATCAATGAAGCCGCTACTCTTTACATTTTCCGCCGTATAATCGGCGTTAGTTGGGAATTCATTTTCATTAATGACGCTGATTGAGCTGATTGAATTGGTTGATTTATCCACGTCCACCAGCTTTACTGTAGTTGTTGTCTTATCAATATCGTCATATTTCAGCAGATGATATTCTCCATTAACAACTTGTAAATCGTCTCCATCATTTATTTCGATGATTTTATCCATTGTGATTTTTTCCGTGCTCCCTATCGGGAATGCCAGATATTCACCACCCACATTGATTGTCATGTCAATGTCTTTGTCCAAATCGTAACTGTTATCGATGCACGATGTAGTTACTCCTATGGATGTTAATACCAGAACCGCACCAAGAAGCGGTTTTCTTTTTACTTTAAACATCATAATTTTACTGTTTATAGTTTGTTTGCTGTTGTTTGTGCAACATGTGTTAAAAATCAGAGATACAGATTAATTAAAAGGCATTTTAGAATACTTCTTAAATGCCGTGCAAAGATATGAAAAATCTTTAATCAGGTAATGGGAAAACAAAAAAAACTAACATTGTACTTTATATAAGTACTTGTGTGATACATTGGAGTTACATAAATTTGCATAATTCATTCCTAAATGATTAAATTTCTATTTGTTTTTAGTTACTTTATTCTTAAATCTATTTAAAACATATTTATGTGGTAGAGTTTAATACCTATATTTAACACCTGAAAAAAATATATCAGTATTTATTAATTATGATGCAAGTAATTCAATTGCAAGGAAACGACAAAAGGCTTTATGAGCTTGTAGCCCCTCTGGTGATGAATCCCGAGGTACTCAGACAAAATCACAATTATCCCTTTCGCACCACCGAAGACTTCGTCTGGTTCATTGGGATGGAGAAAAAAAATGTTATTGGTTTTATTCCTGTAGAGCATAAAAGGAAGGAATGTATAATCAATAACTATTATGTGAAGGACAATAAGGAGGAAACTCTGAAACTACTCTTGGAAAAGGTTATATCCGAAACGAATACGGATGTAGACCTCACTTCGGTCACTTTTATTGAGCATAGGCAGGTCTTTAAGGAACTCGGCTTTTCAGAGGAGAAGGTCTGGACCCGTTATGTGAAAATGAAAAAAGACAAATGAATATGGTGCCATCTAAAAACGTATATGAACTTGCCCAAGACCGTATTAGCTTAATATTTAAAGAATTTGACACCGTTTGCGTCTCTTTTTCAGGAGGAAAAGATAGTGGTGTATTGCTGAACTTATGCATAGATTATGTCCGCCGGAATAACTTGAAGCGGAAACTATGTGTATTTCACATGGATTACGAGATACAGTATACTCATACTATTGATTATGTAGACCGTATCTTGGAAGCTAATGCGGACATTCTGGAAGTTTATAGGGTATGTGTGCCTTTCCGGGTCACTACCTGTACTTCTATGTACCAGAGTTTCTGGCGCCCGTGGGATGATAGCATGAAAGATATTTGGGTACGGCAAATGCCCCCGAATTGCTACACTAAAGATGATTTTCCGTATTATACGGAGAATATGTGGGATTATGAGTTCCAGATGCATTTTGCCAAATGGTTGCATTTGCGAAAAGATGCGGTGCGCACTTGTTTTCTCATCGGTATACGTACACAGGAAAGTTTCAACCGTTGGCGTGCCATCCATCTGAGCAAAAAGTATCAGATGTACCATAATTACAAATGGACTTCCAAGATTGGCAATGACATCTACAATGCTTATCCTATTTATGATTGGAAAACTACGGATGTATGGACGGCAAACGGTAAGTTCGGTTATGACTATAATCACTTGTATGACCTGTATTATAAGGCAGGTGTCAACATTGAACGTCAGCGTGTAGCAAGCCCTTTCTTGTGTGAAGCCCAGGAAAGCCTATCACTCTACAAAGTAATCGATCCCAATACTTGGGGAAAGATGATTGGGCGTGTCAATGGCGTGAACTTTACCGGTATATACGGAGGGACACATGCAATGGGCTGGCAATCAGTCCGGCTTCCTAAAGGATATACATGGAAAGGCTTTATGCAGTTCCTTCTTTCTACTCTGCCCGAGGAAACCCGGCGCAACTATCTGAAGAAATTGACGGTGAGCATCGAGTTCTGGCGAACCAAAGGCGGGTGTCTCAGTGAAGATACTATCCGGAAACTGATGGATGCCAATATCCCTATTGAAGTGATAAATTATACGAACTACAAGACCAATAAGAAGCCTGTTCGTATGGACTATCTGGATGATATTGATATTACTGAATTTCGGGAAATTCCTACTTATAAACGTATGTGTATTTGTATATTGAAGAATGACCATGCTTGTAAGTACATGGGATTTGCTCTGAATAAGGAAGAGATTTATAAGCGAGACAAGATTATGGAACAATTCAAAAATATGATGTTATGAGTGTAGATAAAAGTCCGGTATATGGTGTGAAAGCAATTCCTGTGGACAAAATACAGGCGAATGATTACAACCCCAATGTTGTGGCACCTCCCGAAATGAAACTTTTGGAACTGTCTATTTGGGAAGATGGCTTTACTATGCCTTGTGTCTGCTATTTTGATGAGGAAACAGATCAGTATATTTTAGTCGATGGTTATCACCGTTATCAGGTGATGAAAACTTCCAAGCGGATTTATGAACGTGAAAACGGATTGTTGCCGGTTGTTGTCATCGATAAGGATTTATCCAACCGCATGGCATCTACCATCCGACATAACCGTGCACGTGGAGCACACAACATCGAGTTGATGTGCAATATTGTAGCTGAGTTAGATCGTGCCGGAATGTCCGACCAATGGATAATGAAGAACATCGGTATGGACCGTGACGAACTGTTGCGTTTGAAGCAGATTTCGGGATTGGCGGATTTGTTTGCGAATAATGATTTCAGTATTCCGGATGCCAAGCAAGAATATATTCCTTAACAATTAAATTTATTCTTTTGCAAACTTGCATAAGTTAACCAAATCTCCTACATTTGTCAGCATAAACAAAACGAACAGGTTTTATACGTCTCCGGACATTAGAAAATAGTTGCATGAAGAAAATTTTGGTAAGCGGTGGCGCCGGCTTTATTGGCTCTCATCTGTGTACTCGGTTGATTAATGACGGACATCATGTAATATGCCTTGATAATCTTTTTACCGGCTCAGAGGATAATATAGCTCACTTGAAAGACAATCCTCATTTTGAGTTTGTACATCACGATGTAGAGTTCCCGTTTGATGCGGAAGTTGACGAAATCTACAACTTGGCTTGCCCGGCTTCTCCCATTCACTATCAATATGATGCCATTAAGACTATTAAAACCTCCGTTTTGGGAGCCATCAATATGCTGGGATTGGCAAAGAAGGTAAATGCGAAGATTATGCAAGCTTCTACCAGCGAGATATACGGTGACCCGGTGGTGCACCCACAAGTGGAGAGTTATTGGGGAAATGTGAACCCGATAGGTATCCGTTCTTGCTATGACGAAGGCAAACGTTGTGCTGAAACTTTGTTTATGGACTACCATCGTCAAAACGGCATACGTATTAAGATTATACGCATATTCAATACGTATGGTCCGCGTATGTTGCCCGATGATGGACGGGTGGTGTCCAATTTTGTAGTTCAGGCGTTGCGGAACGAAGATATTACGATTTATGGTACAGGCCATCAATCTCGTAGCTTTCAGTATGTGGACGATTTGATTGAGGGAATGGTGAAAATGATGGATACGGAAGATGATTTTATCGGTCCGATAAATCTGGGAAATCCGAATGAGTTTTCTATTTTGGAGTTGGCTGAGAAGATTATCAAATTGACAGGTTCAAGATCCAAATTGATTTTCAAACCGTTGCCGCATGATGACCCCAAGCAACGTCAACCGGACATCACATTGGCTAAAAACAAATTGGGCTGGCAGCCTACCATTGAATTGGAGGAAGGTTTGCACTATATGATAGATTATTTTAAGGACTACCGTTCTTAACCTTATAATTTCGAAAACGGGAAAAATATATAAAAAGATGAACATGGAAATAAACCCTTCTGAGTACAAAATCCTCATCGTAGATGATGTGATGTCAAACGTGTTATTGTTGAAGGTACTTTTGACAAATGAGAAATTTGCGATTGCTACGGCAAGCAATGGTCGGCAGGCTTTGGAACAAGTGGATAAAGAACATCCCGACTTGGTGTTGCTGGACGTAATGATGCCTGATATGAGTGGTTTTGAGGTTGCGCAGCATTTGAAAGCTAATCCGGATACTGCTGAAATTCCAATCATCTTTTTGACAGCTTTGAACAGTACCACGGATATCGTAAAAGGTTTCCAGGTGGGAGCCAATGACTTTATTTCCAAACCTTTCAATAAGGAAGAATTGATTATCCGTGTCACTCATCAGATTTCGTTGGTAGCTGCCAAACGTCTTATCCTGAAGAAAACGGAAGAATTGCAAAGAACCATTGCCGGTCGCGATAAGTTGTATTCTGTCATAGCCCACGACTTGCGTTCTCCTATGGGCTCTATCAAGATGGTGCTGAATATGCTCATTTTGAATTTGCCTGCTGAAAAGATTGGTGACGAAATGTATGAGCTCTTGACTATGGCTAACCAGACTACTGAGGATGTATTCTCTTTGCTGGATAATCTGCTGAAGTGGACCAAGAGCCAGATTGGTAACCTGAATGTTGTATATCAGGATATTGATGTGGTAGAAGTAGTGGATAGCGTAATTGATGTGTTCAACATGGTAGCCGGATTGAAGAAGATTACTATCCATGAAGAGAAAACTGATAAACTACCTGTAAGCGCGGATATAGATATGCTGAAGACGGTGGTACGTAATTTGGTTAGTAATGCCATTAAATTCAGTAACGAAGGTTCTGACGTGCTGGTCAAGCTAGAAGAGCAGGACGGTATGGCGGTAGTTAGTGTGCAAGATCACGGTTGCGGAATCGATGAGGACGGACAGAAGAAATTGCTGCATACCGATACCCATTTCAGTACATTTGGTACTAATAATGAAGAAGGTTCCGGCTTGGGATTGTTGCTTTGCCAGGATTTTGTAAATAAGAATGGCGGTAAGCTGTGGTTCACTTCCAAGAAAGGAGAGGGGTCTGTATTCAGCTTCTCTATTCCTTTGAAGAAAGGATGAGGAAAAGGTATTTGAAAATATCAATATAGGTAATGCCCCGTAACAATATATATGTTATTGACTATAACAATATATGTTACGGGGCATTGTTTATACTTCATACCTAAAACTCATCTCTTGCATAGTTTCCTATAGTCGCAATACTCACACTTCTTGTTATCTTCCGTTTGAGTAAAAGGTTCATCGGGATTGTATATTTCTTGTAATAATGCCTTTAGACGTTCCCTGAAATCATCCTCAAAGAAAGCGAAATTGTTTACCGGTATTTTGGGCTGGCGAGGTGCCCCCATTTCTATGACCGGTGAATAACTTTCCGATGCTGCCCGGTGAATATATAGTAGGGAAGGAGCCACTTTCAACGACTGTTTACGGCATAAAATACTGGCATATAAGAATGTTTGGAAAATATAGTTCGGACGTCCTTCGGCAGGAGTAAACAATTGTTCTATGCTTTCCGGTGTCTTTGGAGTACCCCCAGTCTTGTAATCAACAATACGCAAAGTATCATCCTTACTGTCCAGCCTGTCTATGGTACCACCTATCTGTAAGAGCAGTTGTCCTAAAGGGGTATCAATTTCCATTGTTTCCCTAACCTCCTGCTCCATACCTTCCATGCGGAAAGGTGTATATTGCAAGTCGTTACGTAAAAGTTGACGCAGGTAGGAAACGATGACTTTGGAGTGAATAAGCTGTGTACCGTTATATTCAGGTAGCTCTTCTTCTGATACGTGGAAGAATTTTTCCTTGAAAGCACGGTCTACGTAAGACTGCATTTTCACGTCATTCCGTAATAATTGCTCTAAGTCCTCTTTTCGTATTTCTTTTCCATTGGCTGTAAGGTCATTGTAAACCAGCTCGGCAGAACGGTGGAAAATAGTACCGAACAAAGCTGAGTCTATTTCGGCGCTGACTTCATCCGGCGTTTTCAGTCCTGCAACACGATGATAGTAGAACTTCAACCTGCAATCCAGATATTCGTTGAGTGCCGATGGAGAGAAAAAAGCTTTGGGATGACGATGAATATCGTATGCATCATACATCCGTTTCAGCACGTCAGGCACCTTCTTTATCTGAATATCACGGCTATGTTGCGGGGATTGTCCGGCTTCAAGATATTCGCGGGAGATGTCATGAGGTGACTCTACCAGAAACTGAAGCATGAAACGTGACATTTCTCCACGGTTCAATCCGTCTGACGCTGTATTATATAATAAGGTGATATTCTCCGCACGTTGTATCAGACGATAGAAATAGTAGGCATACACAGAGTTCTTATGCTCAATGGTAGTCATACCGAATGCTTTGCGCAGATTGTAGGGGATAAACGAAGAATCTCCTCCTGCTTTTGGGAGTTGCCCTTCATTGAGGGATAACATGATAAGATTACGGAAATCAAGATTACGTGTTTCGAGCACTCCCATTACCTGCATGCCGATGGCGGGTTCCCCATGGAACGGGATATTGGTAGATGTGAGCAAACGGTTCAATAATCGTTTGAATGTATCTGCCTGCAAACTCAGCCCGTCGGTTTCAATCAGATTTAACAGGCGGTTGACGAGGGTATAACTCTTGAATAAAGACTCCCGGTAAAGCTGGTTGAAGATATCTTCCACGTCCTTCTCCTGGCGGTAGATGACAGCTACCTCGCGTAACAAGTCGGTAATGTAGCGGGATAGGGCGGCGATACCGTTTTGAGGGGTAAAGACTTGTTCGAGAAAATCGTCTTTCTTTAGTTCGGAAGGGAGAGGATAGAAGCGATTGTCTTTCGTGAGTTGCTTCTCCAACTCCTCTGCAACCGTTGAGAGTTGGCGTGTATAAGGATGTTTCAACACGGAAAGCACGGCTTCATAGGTATAACGTCCCGTATCGGCACGGTAACCGTTTGTCTGCAATTCCAGTAGAGCATTGATGTAACTGTATACAGGTGTTTGTGCCAAAGGAAATCCCATCGTGATATTGACATTCTTCACTTCCGGAGGAATAGAGTGGAGTACGGGCAGCAACAGGGCTTCGTTGCAAAGTACCACCGCATTCTCTTTCTCCGCCCCCAAAAAATCTTTTTCTTTATAATTTTTAATTTTTAAATTATAATTTATGATTTCTCTGATCCATTCCGGAATATAACGTGCCTGTGCATTCTCGGTAGGTGCGGAGATAAAACGTATTTGTTTGGGTTTACGTAATGTATCGAATGCGCTTTCCGGTAATTGATTGGGAAATATCTTCAGGTTACGGAGGATAAATTCTCCGGCTTCGTGAATATATGGAGGTTTCTGTTCGTGGGGCAAGCGGGTATAGAATATGTCATAGTCCCAATAGAACATGGCTTTCCCTGCATTCTGCAATCGAAGGAAAAACTCGGTTTCTACTTTATTCAATACAGTGAAACCTACAAATACGTAACGGTCATAACGCAGGCGGTCGGTATCGAGCTGTTCCATGACATTGCGATACATCATACCTTCGTATGCAATGCCCAACTGGGTAAGATTGGTACGATAATGACGATAGATATCTCCTAATTTATCCCAAAGAGATATGAATTTCTCTTTAAGTTGCGTACGTTTTTCTATGGAGAAATTTTGAAAGAACTGTTGTATCGCTTCTTCCTGTTCTTTGTCAAGGAAGTCATAGCTATCCATGATGTTCTTCAAATCCTGTAGATTGGTGAAAAGACGGTCAGCATCCACCAGGTTTTTATCCACATCGTCAAAATCGCTGATAAGTAATTCTCCCCAGAAGTAAAAGTCATCCAACGGTTCTTCACTATGGGTTTCTTCACGGAAAACTTTATAGAGTTCACATACCAACCGGATAGAGTCACCCAATTTCAACGTAGAAAGTTGCCGGAACAGTTCGCTGATATTTACGTAGGCAGGCGACCAGATTGGCTTGTCACTTTCTGCCGCCAGATACTCGTTGAAAAATAAGCTGGCACGTTTATTGGGGAATACGATAGCCGTGCGCGACAAATCGTTTCCTATTTTAGAATGAAGGTCGCGGGCGACCAGTTGAAGAAATGTTTCCATGTAATGTTTATATCCAGTTTGTCAATATAGCTGACAATGTTATACTTTTTCTATATTTCCTTCTTCCACATACCACAGATATCCGTTGATACTGCCGGCGTCATATCCCATGCGGGCCAGTAATTGCATATAACCTTGTACCTGCTTGTTGTATTTCTTATTCGGTTTACCGAATTTGAAGTCAATGACGACTATTTCGCCATTCTGCATCATTACCCGGTCAGGGCGGCGGGTATGCAGTTCCCCGTTTTCTTGCCAGATGATGTCACATTCATTGAATAATTGCCAGCTCCCAGAATACCAGTCTTTGACTTGCGGGATGGAAAAGGCACGCCGGGTCAGTTCACGAACTTCTTCTTCTGTTTCCCTGCGGCCGATTACACCTTCAAATACAAGCCTGTTGATAGCATCATCGATGTCGGCTTCCGTTTCGATGGCGGAAAAAAGAGTATGTAGCAAACGTCCCCGATTGATGAAACGTTGCCACGACTCGGCTTCATCTACACCGGCTATGAAATCCGCCGAACGGTTGGATTGGCGGAATTCGATGTCATGGCGCATACTCTCCATGTGAACGGGAAGCTTTACAGGCGTCTGTGCCAATTTATTAATTACGGGAATGCCGGAAATATGATTGGATTTATTCGACGGACATATTTTGCCACATTCATACGTGCTTTCTTCTTCATCCCAAGTTCCTTCTCCCGACTTGGCAACTTGAGGCAATACGGAGGAAAGAAGCTCGGACATGGTACCTTTCTGACCTTTCTTGCTCCATAGAATCAGGTTTTTCCCGGCACGGGTAAAAGCAACGTAGAGTAAATTCAGATTGTCAACCCATAGTTGTAAACGTTCGTCTAAATAATCTTTCCGGTATACGGACTCGGCCATGGTGGAGGAGTAGTTGACCGGAACGATATCCAATGTATTGTAAGGCTCTTCCGGTGCTGTACACCATACAAGTTGGTTATTGGTTTCATTCTCCAACTTCCAATCACAAAAAGGTATCAGTACGGTATGAAATTCCAGGCCTTTTGATTTGTGGATGGAGTAGATACGTATACCATCCATTTCTCCACTGGGTATAGTCTTGGAGCAGAGCGTTTCATCCCAAAAGTGAATAAAGGCATCAAGGTCGGAAGAGTTGCTTTGCAGATACTCCGTTACGGCATCGAAGAAAGAGAACAGATAAGCATCTTGTTTTTCAATATTACCCATATTGAAAATGCTGAATAACTCTTCCAGCAACTCGTATAGAGGCATCAGACGTAACTCATCCTTACGGGAAATGAAATCTTCAGGCAATAATGTTTCGGGAGAAGCCGTAAGCAGGTCATTCAAATCTATACTTTCCTCAGATTCCCCTTCCTCCTTTTTAATTTGTAATTTGTAATTTGTAATTAAAGCAGCCCTTGCGATTGTCTCTTGTGGATTGGATAGACAGCGCAGTGCATCCATCAGCATGCAGATTGCAAGTGATGCATCCAAGCGGAAAGCTTCGTCTGAAACTATCGGGAGGTTCAGTTCCTTATCGAAGTAATCGGCAATAGGTGGAATATTCTTGTTCTTTCGCACTAGGATGGTGATATCGTTCAATCGGACACCCTCATTGAGAAGTTGTTTTACTTCTTCCCCTAAGGCTATCAAGGTTTTTTCCGTATAATTATGTTCGTCGTCCGGTTCAAGGAATGTAGCTTTCACATATCCTTGTGTTTCAGTTTTGGGCGATTCTTGTGCAACGTCGGCGTATGCCCGTTTCAGAGAGAAACATTCTTCTTTCAACTCTTCCAAATGCAAGGAATTCAGATAATCTACGGCTGCCATGAAAAGCTGGTTGTTGAAATGGATAATATGAGTCTCACTTCTCCGGTTGGTCTTTAGAGTCTCGACGCGTACCGGGAAAGGAAAAGGAGCGGACGGCTCAACCGGAGAAGTAGCCCCCAATCCATTCAGTATTCCCCAATCTCCATTTCTCCAACGATAGATGGATTGCTTCACATCCCCCACAATCAAACTGTCGGCGCCTTGCGAAAGTCCTTCAAGTAAAAGTAGACGGAAATTATCCCATTGCATACGGCTGGTATCCTGAAACTCGTCAATCATCACATTCCGTATGTTAGCGCCTATTTTTTCAAACACAAAAGAAGAATCTCCTTCACGCACCAATTTGTGCAGGAGGGCATTGGTATCGGATAACAGGAAGCGGTTGTGTTCACGGTTCAGCATGCGTACTTCTTCATCGATGTGATTGAGCAGTTGCAGTTTGTTGAGGTGTTGCAGGGAAAGGCGGCAACTGTTTATCGTGCGGTTTTTCTGTGACCGCAACTTTTCGGCATCTTGCAGTAAAGGTATCAGGCTGGTTTCTGCCAGGCGGATGATATCATCTTTACGTGCAGAAGTTTTCGTGGTCCAGTTTTTGGCATCTGCCAGACAGTTTTGCAGTGTGGCGTTTATGACATCCTTATCTGTCAATCTGCCGTCCCGTAATTTGCGGAAGTAACTACCGATACCCCGTGAACCTCCTTTCAACTCTTCAGGGCTGAGAGCATGGCTTTCAAGTTCACCTTCGAATTGGTCGTAGAAACCTTTCATCTGTTCCAATGCCTCTGTTTCCATTTCACGCAGCACGTCACGATAAAGTTTTATTGTCTCAGGGTTACGGAGTTTTTGCCGCAAGCCTTCACCTCGTTCTATATAACTTTCATCGAAGATATTTCGTCCGAAACTTTTGACTTCAGACGAAACATTCCAGCGTTTGTCATCGGCAATGCGCTCATTGATATAATCCAATAGCCATGCCAGTACGGGTGAAGTGGGAGAGAGTTTTTCGATGAGACTATCCACAGCGTCACTCAATATGTCGGCATTGTTCAGTTCGATATTCAAATTAGGGCTAAGCTCCAGTTCCCGGGCAAGGTTGCGCATGACGGATTGGAAGAATGAATCAATGGTTTCCACACGAAAACGGCTGTAATCATGTAGCATATATTGTAATGCCATTCCGGCACGCCGACGGATTTCCTCGTCCGTCAACCCGTTTTCACTCTCTCCTTTAATTTTTAATTTATAATTTTTAATTCTTTCCAAGTACACCTCCGAAGCCGGATCTTTTTTCCATATACCGTAAAGTTGTGTCAGGATACGTTCTTTCATTTCTGCTGTAGCCTTATTGGTAAAAGTTACGGCAAGTATCTGTCGATAAGCACGCGGATTGAGTATCAAATGCTTGATGTATTCCACTGCTAAAGTAAAAGTTTTTCCTGAACCGGCAGAAGCTTTATATATCAATAGTTCCATGTATGTTTACAACATTGAGTTAGAATACAAACATACATAAAAAATACACAGCTCTTGCAATTTTCGTATCAAAAATAACGGAAAGAGTAAATAATATGAATTCGATATTTGCAAGGCAACCACTTTTACAGATAAGTTGTCTTTATGATGATGATTAGACAGCTCATCATCATCATTAGATGGCTCATCATCATCATTAGGTTACCCATCTCTTTAGATGGCTTATCTTCATGATAATGTAGAAAATGACACCTTTGGCACGCATTTTTCTAACTTTCTATACTATATATATATTCAATGAAACAATATATGATATACTGTTTTTTTCGTACGTGTATAAAAAGTTATAAAAGAGGGTGACAAAGGTGTCATTCTAAAATGTATGTTAGTCTATATTACAGGTGTCTGAAACAAGAACGTAAACGATTTGCTATCCTTTAAATCCTTCACCGCGTCACCTGCATAAATTTCTCCACCGGTCAGAGCCAATTTCTTGATACCGGCTTTCGGGCTGAAATCAATCTTCTTTAAATCGAGCCAGAAAAGGTTGGGCGTTAATGTCGATTCAAAATAATAGACTTTATTCTTCTGGTCGGAAACGGAACGCCAACGGGTAGAGGAGATGTAGGGTTTATCCGGGGTCGTAATACCGAATGGAACAGATACGGTACGCATCACACTTAATACACTCGGTACGGCAATCTTGGCGTCTGCTGTTTGAGGGATGGCGTGGATATAGAAAGAGGCACGGACAAAGCGGTCTGTAGCACGATTGGTACCCGGTAGCATTTGGAGTCCGCCTACTTCTTTCCAATAGTCATTAACTGCCAGTTGAAGCTCGTATCTGGGGGAATTTGTCATTACTTGATATTCTTTCCCTTCATGGATATCGAGATTTCCATCCAGATATTCCAGGATAGCCGTATTACCGGTTTCATCCGTAATCGCCATGTGTAAGGTAGATGCCGAGCCATTGGGCATCATCGGTGCATCTATGCGGAATGTCTCTTTTTTCAGTTCATCCACAGCTTCACGTACAGTTGCAAAATTATCGAGTACATATTGAGTCCAGATACTGATGCCCATTACCGGACGGGTATCTCCGGGGCGGTCATAAATAGATTCGGGCAAGAACAGTAGACTGGCGACCAGACCTTTTTCATTCATACCGTCGCAAGTACCGATGTCGTAACCTGTAGCAATGACACTGCCATACTTGGAAGTCCACTTCACCGTTTCGCCTTTATTGTATCCGGCTCTTTGTATACCTCGCGGAAATACATAGATATTACTCATAATATCTTCTTTCCAATCCATGGTACGACCGGTAATCACCATGTTGTCAGGACCGATGTATGTAGCACGGGTACATGCTTCAGTCTGCCGTACGTTTGTTGAAAGTAGCGTAGCCAATACGGCTGTTGCTACCATTTCTAACTTTACCTTCATTATCTCATTAATTTAAAGGGTTAATATTCTAAATGAAGATATAACAAACGTCTTCGAAATCTGTTTTGCGATGGTATGTTAATGTCGTTATTGTCGTTACTCTGCCTTTTCTTTCAATAACTCCTCCATTTTAAGTACTTCGTCACGATATTGCGCAGCTTCAATGAAGTCGAGTTTTTTGGCGGCCTCCTGCATAAGTTTCTTGGTACGTTCAATGCTTTTTTCTAATTGCGCACGACTCATGTACTGGACTATCGGATCAGCGGCAACAGAAGTAGTTTCTGCCTGCTCGATGTAGGGGCGAGGAGCACTTCCTGATGATTTGTCTTTGCTTGAAGTCGTCTCTGCAAATCCTTCCGCACCGGCAAATACATTAAGATTCTTCGCTTTCTTGATTTGCTGAGGTGTGATGCCATGTTCCTCGTTGTACTTCAACTGTTTTTCACGGCGGCGGTTCGTCTCGTCAATAGTCAGTTGCATACTTTCCGTTATTTTATCTGCATACATGATGACCATACCGTTTACGTTACGGGCGGCACGTCCGGCAGTCTGTGTCAGTGAACGGTGGGAACGCAAGAAACCTTCCTTATCAGCATCCAGAATAGCTACAAGAGATACTTCCGGTAAATCAAGGCCTTCGCGTAGCAGGTTCACACCGACCAGCACATCGTATTCACCCTCACGTAAGTCACTCATAATCTTTACCCGTTCCAGCGTGTCTACATCACTATGAATATAGTTACACTTCACGTTGTTATTCAATAGATATTCCGTCAATTCTTCTGCCATACGTTTAGTAAGCGTAGTGACAAGCGTACGTTCATTCCGTTCGATGCGTAGCTGGATTTCTTCCATCAGGTCATCTATCTGGTTGTGGCTGGGACGAACTTCAATAATCGGGTCGAGCAACCCTGTGGGGCGGATAACCTGTTCCACAACAATACCTTCCGACCGTATCAACTCATAGTCGGCAGGAGTTGCGCTGACATAGATTACCTGTTTTGCCATCGACTC
>ULTJ01003284.1_pt1 | contig 16561 bp, 28 predicted proteins | sample 1957491 | NCBI WGS metagenome assembly ULTJ01 (sample SAMEA4835731, study PRJEB28245) | human gut metagenome | biome: gut microbiome; material: fecal sample | place: Denmark | collected 2008 | reverse complement strand
ATATATATATATATATATATATCGTTTCTTTTTCTTTATACCACTTTCTTTTTCTGTTTTCTTTCTTCTCTTCTTTTCTTTTCCGTTCTCCTCTTTATAGAGTCTTGTAAAGGAAGAATTATTTCAGACATCTTCGTACCACACCCACGCAGGAAGTTTTTCGCCGAATTTATCTTCGTATAATTTGAGATACTCCTTGTATTTCTTGTATACGATCGTCGTGCTTACACCAAGCTTGTTTGATACAAAAGATACCACCTCTGACTTCTTCGTATATTCTTTGTCTTTGACGTAAAGTGGGCACTCGATAATTTCATAAGAATAACCCATGTATTTTTTCTTGTTATCAAGCGGATCTTTGTGGTAGTAATCTTTGCCTTTAAACGCCGTCCAACCTTCAATTGGCTCGCCTTTCTCTGACCACGGGCAATTAAACTCCGCACTGTTCGTACAGCGTTTACAATTCCAACATAATTGTTTTGACGATTCGTGGTATGTATTGTTCACTCGCTTTCTTTGCTCCTTATCTTTCTTTCAGATTTAGCATAAGCCGAATAGGCGGCGGTCCGTGCTTCATCGCCTATGACTTTCCCTTTCTCCCACAACCATAACGGCAATATCTTCTTTGCCTGTTTCTCGTACCTTACAAGGAGTGAAAAGTAATTGTAATAAGCAGAACGTTGACTTACGCCAAATGTCTTTTTAAGCCATTCTACGACGTCTGAATAATCGCAACCCCATGGTTCATCTTCGAGATATAACGGACAACTTTTTATCATGTAGGTTTCAAATGGTTTCTTCGTGCTTTCTTTGATTATTCTTTTTTTAGCGACCCATCCTTCGATTGGCTTGTTATCCGCCGCCCACTGGCATTGTTCTTTACACGGGATTGCTCGCTTACAATTCCAACACGGCTGCGACAACGGAGGTGCGTGCCCGTCTCTTCTTTCTTTGTGCTGTATCATTTTTCTCCTTTTGGCGGCGATTATTTCTCGTTAATAAGTTCCTTGAACCAATCGGGCGCTTTCCAACGACTCATTTCCTCTTTGCTTTTAAACTCGATTTCGATACGTGCTCTGTCGCCTTCCTCGTTAGGGTAAGTATCGAGCGTGTAAATCGAAAGCGTGTTAAGCGGTGTTCTGAAGTAGGTTCGAATTTTCACGACTTCTTCTTTACCCGCCACCTCGTAAATCTTTTTCAATTTCTCGTATTCTTCGGGCGTGATTTCGGCGTTGAGCTCCATATTATCCTGCGTCGCCGCCTTCTCGTCGTTCTTCGAGTATTTGGTCGTGTATTCGTAAATCACTTTGTCGTAAGTCAGCGCCTCTATTTTGCGGATTCTGCGGCGAATTTTATACCCGCCGACCTCGCCCTGTTCGAGCCAAGTTTGGGTAATTCTCTCCGTCGCAACGGGCGTTAAAGTGCCGTCCCTAAAAAGCTTCGCAGCCTGGGCGGCGGATACTGAGAAGCTGTATTCGAGTTCGCGATCGTATTGTTTCATTTGGTCTCCTTACTGCGTCGATTTCGATACGGTTACTTTCTATGGTTCTATTATATCACTTTTGAACGGGTTTGTCAAGCGTCTGAAGAGGGTTTTGAGATTTTTCTCTCGCTTCTTTGAGTTTTTGTTTATATCTATTTTCGACCCAACCTTCTAAAACTCGTCGCATATCTGAATAAGTCTTAATTCCAAGTTCGGCATAAACCTCTGCCCTTGCTTGCCGTTTTAAGTCATTGTATTCTCTGTGCAATTGTTTTTGCCTGCTTGGTTCACCTAAATTAGCGTCTTCTTCAGCTCTTATTTTGTTTGTTTTGCAACCCTTCCACATCTTATTCCCCACTAATTGTGGCAGACACAGATTTTCTTCAGTCACATATTTTACGGGGGTTGAAATTTCTTTAATTTCATAACATTTATTTGCAAACAAAATTAAGTTGTGTTTATCGTCGATTTTCAAATGTCCTTCAACAACATAACATGCTTCGAGGTTCATTGTTTTAAAATATCCCTTTAAAATAGTTACCTTACTTTTTGCGAATTCGTGTAACCAATTATCCCACGTAAAAGCTTCGCTAATTGAAAATATTCCATATTCATTTTCGATATTTTTGTTTTTGGGGAAAAATTGTTTTTTAATGTGCAAATAAAGTCTTATTTCTTCTTCCATATCTCCGCCTCATAACTTTGTAGGATAAATTTTAACAAGCTTTTCCGTAATATCTTTGAAAATTTCGATATACTTATCGGTGATTGTTTTTTCCTTTTCCATTCCGACTTGTAAAAGTGCTTCGGGGCATTTATTCAAAACTTCGTCATATTTTCGCTGTTCTTTCTTAAAAACCGCGACTTTTCTGAAACCGCTCTCGTTATCTAAAATTCTAATTTGCAGTTCGTTCATATTTTCTCGTTCCGCCGCCAACCTGTGTTTAGATTCCAAATTTTTAACGGTTGTTTTTTGATTTATTTTAATCTGTTCTTCCCTGAATAATTTCTGCGCGTCCTCTACGAACTCTTCTCCTAAATTCTCTTTCAGTTGTTCGCCGAGGTAATGCCTTAGCACGTAAACCTTATACACTCTTCGATAATCTCGTAACGCGAGTTTGAAATGCTTTTTATATAATTCGCAAGTTCTTCTTTTGAAAATTTCATACTGCCCTGTTGCGAAGATATATCCCATATCGAATGTCCTTCGTTCGGGTTTCCACTGACCTTTATTCGGGCTTTCGCATTCGTTCCATTTCTTTAACTGCTCGTTATAGTTTTCCACCGCCATCTGCTCTAAAACCATTTTTTCGCAAGATAATAATTGCGCTATCTTATCTGAATCGGTATCGTCGTTCACTGCTATCCAACCATCTCTCCCCTCTAACCAGAACTGATATCCATCTAATTCGTCGATTATTCTTTTATTCCGTAACGTTGAAAAAGCCGATGCAATTTGCGCGTTCATATACCCGATAAGCTTCGCGTTATACTCCGTCCAAATCGTCGGGTAATTTTGCCTGATATACTTCAATTCGTTACTATTCGTGAAATAATTAGAGTTTACGTACCCGAGTATCCAGTAAAGCTCTCTTCTCGATAAAGTAATTCTCCCGTCTTCTCTTTTGGAATCGGGATGTAAATACATATACAAATACAAAACGTTCGCGATGTGCTGTTTCACTTCTGATTTATGCAAATCGGGCGGCGGATCTTTTTTGATGTTTAATAAGTGGTATTTCCGATCTACCTTTTCAATGTCGCAAAATCTTTCCCAATCTTTGAATTGACTTCTACGACTATTAGTGCTCTGTGTTGGTTCCGAGCAAAATATATCGCACAATTCTTCATATGAAAACAAATTATCTTTGATTTTTGTCTTACGCAATCTTCGTTTGATAAGTTTATCTCTTATTTCGTTTTGCTTTTGCTTTTCTTCTTCTCTCTTTTTCTTCTCTTCTGCTAATGTGAACTTTGTTTCACATTTTGATTTCTCATAACCATTTTCCTGAAACTGAACTAACTCACCTTGTTCGTTTGTCGACATAGTAATCTCCTTAAAAAACCCTACTTTTTTTTAAAAATCTTCGATAAAATCTACGATTTTCAAAAAAACTCATAACCATTTTTTCTATAATAAGAGAGTAGGTTTACCTTTATAGAAATTTTGGACATGAGATTTTTTAAAAATCTCCGATAACTCCTGCAATTTTGCAAAAAAAGGTGGTGCATTTGGAATGTGTTTTTTTGGGGCGGCGGATAATCAACCGCCCACTCCTCCATTATCTGCTTACATTATACTACAATATTTTTCTTTTGTCAAGTATTTTTTATTGGTTTTTAAGAATTATTTTTGATTTCTTTTTTTTATTCTCTGCTTTCAGAGGGCACCTTGTGCCGCCCCAAGGTTCCCTTTCACCCTCCAAGGGCGTTGGCTCGGCTTCGCCGTTCCAATTCTTGCTTTGAGCAAAAAGGGAATTTTCTTATTTCCCTTTCGCCCAATTACTCCACATATCCGAGATATTTTCTTCTTTCTTCTTTTTCTCTGTTACGGGTTTGCTCGGCTTAACTGCCTTGGGCTTCGCAGATGCAGCGCTCTTCGGCTTTACGGCTTTCTTAGCCGCCGCCTTCTTCTTTTGCCGAGCCGCTTTCTTAGCTGCCTTTTCAGCGTCCTTCTTCGCTTGAATCTCGGCTTTGCGTGCGGCAATCACCGCCTCTTGCTTCTCTCTCCACTTCGCCTTCGTTTCGGTGTAATCTCGTATATACTTTCCGTCTTCTTGGTGCACTATGTCGTGTAACCATTGGGGCAGGCTGTAATCGGCATTTATCGCTTTAGAGTACATCTCTATCGAGAGCGTGTTCTCTCGCGTCGTTAAACGGTATTCGCGTCCGCTTTCGTTGTCGATAAACCATATCTCTCTGCGTTGATATGGCTCGTATAAGCTGTGCTCTTTGAGATCCGCGTACTGGGCGGCGGTTATCTCGCTTTCGAGCGTTGTGACGTAAACTGGCGGTTTGCCGTATCGTTCGCTGAATTCCGTCGTCTGGCGATAGGTTACTTCGCCCGTTATTTGGTTGATTTCTTCGTAAACGCTGATTTTCGTCGCTTTCGCCATTATCGTCCGATTGTCTCGTTGCAAATACGCAAATCCCATCATTGAATTGAGTGAAATGATTAGGGTTTGGGTTGTAATTTTGTCTGATTCTATCGTTGATTTTTGGGGAAGTTGAGTTATTATTGAGTTGTGAATTGATTGCGGGGAGGTTATGCTCCCAAGTCCTTGTCTGTACATTTTTCCTCTTTTTGGATTAAAAGAAAAAGAGAATGTTAACCCACATTCATCCCTTTTCTTCCACTTTTAACCATTTCTCTCCTTCTTTTCTCTTCCATATCATATTTCAGCTATATTATATATCTTATACCTTTACCACTTTGATATCACTTTTCGCTTCTTTAACCCGCCTCATAAAAGAGGCTCTATTTTATCCAAATCACTCACGGGCATCCAACCGACGATATCTTTTTCATAAACGTAATTTAGAACGCCCATATCTAAATCATCGGGGACATACACTCCGTATTGTTTTGTATTTTGGTCATATTCCCACGTTCCCAATTCGTACTCATTAAGAGAACATCTAATCAACACCCTTTCTTTAATCTCTGGTGTCTTGTCTTTTAAACTATAAAATTTAATTCCATTTTGTTTATTCCCCTTTTGGGAATACTCTTCCCATAACGCAATTCCTCTTTCTGAACAAATCATTTCGAGCATATCACTTTGTCTCGATAACCACCTTTCATACTTCTCTCTTTCGAGTATGTCTGCGATATCATAACCGCGCTCATACATTTCTTCGGTTTGGCTGCCAAGTGAATCGTACAGCGCGTCGTAATACTCTTTTTTGAGCTCTTCGTCAGTTAGGGTGTCTGTCCACTTTTTTAGTTTCGCGTATTCTCTCTTATTCATTTCCGATCTCTCCATTTAAGATTTTTTTAACGCCGTCTTTTAGCTCCGAAAGAAACATCGTGCTGAACACGGTTGTATAAACGCAGCCGTCGACTGTCGCAATCGAGTAACTTAAACTTTTGTAATTATCTTTGTTCGCATTTTTATAACACGGAAGTGCTATTTTGAATTCTTTACCATTCCTGACGTAATTGAGCCACAGTTACCAACAATATCCATATAAGGTTATACTCTTCAATTTCACGTCTTTCGGAACTTCTCCGTCAAACACGTAATTCTTTTCGATGAATTTAAGCCTCGCCTTACTGTCTTTCCCGTCGGGTTTAAACTTGCCTTTATCGCGGTCAAAGTCGAGCCATATTTTGTGCAAATCAGTCATCTGAACGTGATCGGGTATCCCGCGAATAATCTCAATAGACGCGTTGGCAATCAACTCGGTTTCATATTGCAGGTCGGCTATTTGCTCGGTTTTAGCTCGAAGCAGTTTTTCGTTCCTGTCGAGCTTGGTTCGTATATCTTTCTCGTAACTAATCGTGTAATCCATATAACCACCTCTTTGATTGTGTCTATATTATACCATATTACTCAGCGTTTGTCAAGCGTTTCAGTCCGTTTCCAGAACTTCCCCGTCGGCCATTTCATATCCAAAAAATCCTCTCGGGCATTTATAGCGCACCTTATAAACGTGCCCGTCAATTTCAATAACAAACCGTCTAATATAAGCGTTGAACATCCGTTCAAAAAAGGCGAACAGTTTTTCGTCATCGTAATCAACTATGCCCTCGGCGTCGGGAATTTGCTCTTTGTACATATACTTGTTGATCATCCCACAATCCACGTCCTCTCTTAAAGCAACGCGCTTGAACGATATCCACAATCATAGATCGAAAAGAAAACTGTGTTCATTTGTTTCGATTCTCCGTGCGTTTGTTTATATTATAATTCTTCGTGTTACGGCTGGCAGCTTGGATCTCCATGACTTTAAACATCATTCCAATCGCCTGTTGACAATCATAAAGCGACCATCCAGCGCACACGAATCGCCCGTTCTGGTTTTTTGAAGCTGTGCAAAATTCACATTTATTCATTTTCATTACCTCCCTGTACTCCCAAAACCGCCAACGCCTCTTTCGGTATTATCTATTTCACTTACTTCTACAAGATCAATTGACGGGTAAGGCATTATAATCATTTGAGCAATTCTTTCACCAGGATTAATGGTCTGTATGGCATTTGAATCGTTATGTAAAGCAACCATCACCTCTCCGCGATAATCGCTGTCTATAACGCCAGTGCTATTGGCAAGTCTCAATCCTCTTTTACAAGCAAGACCACTTCTCGCATAAACAAGTCCTACGTGACCGATCGGTATTTCAAATACAAGCCCAGTATGGACAAACTTTGTTTCGTGCGGAGCTATTTCAGTCGGGGTTGTATCAGAATTATAAAGATCCATTCCAGCAGAATATTTTGTACCGAAAGTTGGAGTGTGTGCGGTTTTATAAAGTTTTTTAAATCTTAAATCCATTTTCACTTTTCAATAACCTCAATAATTGCGTTGTAGTAAACGTAACGTTTGCCGTTAAGATCGAACATTACGCTGCCGTTTTGGTTGTCGTCGATATCAATTTTCCCTTCATAAGTTGCGATTAGCTTTCCGTCTAACGAATAGACGTTAACGGTTCTATAAAGACCGCCTGCTAAATCAGAAGAACAACTTTTACAACTTCTTGAGACACCAGCACAAGATCCAAGCCCGACCAAGGCAATCCCTAACCCGAGAGTTAAACCAGCAAGTTTATAAATTGGTCTTTTATTCATGTCACACCTCAAAATAAGATATTTCTTTTTTTATAGTTTCATCTTCAATGCCGTCTATTACGAGCATTAATGTTTTGTCGAGATCAAGGCTTAAAACGCCCATTATAGATTTTGCGTCAACGGAATATCTTTCGGAACGTAAAACAGTGTCTTCTTTGATATCCTGCATTAAATTTACAAAATCTTTAACTTTTTGAAAAGTATCGATTCTAACAAATTTTACCATTTATTCTTCACTCCTTTTGTTTGTATTTTCAAAACAATCCACAATACGAGATTTTATAGTATCTATATCGTTCAATGTTTCTCGTTTAGATTTAAACGTTTTTTCTTTTACGTGTTTTTCGAGAACTAACGTAATGTCGGCTAATATATCGTATATATTTTTAATTTCCTTGTCTGTCATATTTCCTCCTCGCAATAACCGTAATCGGTCGAATAATTTATCTTCTTTATCCCGAGACTTTTTATCAGTTTCATACATCGTGGGCATGGACGCGACAAACCAGCGCCGTTTTTCAGTTTCCTGTATACGAATATGGTCGCGTTCGTGAGATCCGTCTTTGCTCTGATCAGTGGCAATAAAGCGTCTGTTTCGGCGTGCAAGTAACCAGGACAATCGAAACCAAAATATTTTTTATCTATTCTGGCTTGAATCGCATGCGTTTCTGTTGCGCTGTTATGCCCAGAACTTATTATTCTATGATTCTTAACGACAACGCACCCGATTTTACATCTGTGGTTGCTTAACATCGATATTTGTTTCGCAACTTTAAAATAAGTTTTTTTCGTTTTACTTATCATGTTTACAATATATCACAACAAAATTTTTTTGTCAAGTGTTTTAATGGGCTTTACGAATTTTTATCATTAACTTTCTCCGTGTCGGAAGAATCTTTTTCGTCATTGTCGATATCGGCGTCAACGACTTCAAAAATTTCTATTGGGTAATTGACGCGCTTTGGATTTTCAGAGAAAAATTGATTCAAAAATAATTCTTTGGCTTCTTCAAAATTTTTAGCATTTATTTCTACGACATCAGATGTCTTTATAAGTATCTTCACGTTCTTCTCCTTCGAGTTTTGATTTCGTGTGCGTATTATCGCATAACGTTCCGTATATATTGTGTAACATAATTAAAAATTCTTTTTCATCCGATTTGTGTATCGTAGTAATAAGCCTTTCTCTGTCGCAATTTAAATCATAAGTTATTAAAAAGAAATGGAAACAATCTTTTTTAAACTCTATATTCAAGCATAACATATCATCAAACGAACTTACAAAAAAAGATGTTTCATTTCCATATTTTAACCACTTATAATAGTAATTGTAAAAATGGCAGATAAAATTAACAAACGTATTAACCGAAACATAATGGACCTTATTCGATCCAGACTCGTTAAATATCAACGAATCATCTATCATAAAAACTTTAAAACCATTAGAAATATGAAATTTCATTTTATTATACTCCATACATATATTTTTTACAAAATTTTTTAATAATCATCGTCTTCTGAAAGATCGATTAATTTTAAATTACGAGCACACTTTAAACAATAATCACCAGAATAATCTTCAATATATTTTTCGCCTGTAATATCTTCTCCGCACGAATCGCAATATAATCGCTCCACATGCCTCAACGGGCAGGAGTAACCGATACATGGTATGCCTTCTGGACATCCGACGCATTCGTTAACTTCACGTGTCATCTGTATTCACCACAATCTGTCTGAAATAGTTTCATTATATAAAACAAAAAGCATTTCCGAGAAAACTCCTTTAATGAAATTTAAGAAATATCTGATTTCTTTATTACACTCTTCTTCCGTCTTTTTTGTAACGCAACATTTCATAATGAGAGAGTCGTCGGTTGATTTGCCGATCGCAAAAACAACTCTGTGTTTTTCCGCTATCGTATTTATATCTGAAATTTCAATCAACTTCTCTTCGCGATAATCGTGCCAATCTTCCGTAGACCTACCATCTTTAAAAGTTATAATATAAGTTTTTTCAATTTTTCTTAGCATTTTAAAGACCTCCGTTAATAATTTTTATAATATCATCAAGACATAACAAAATTCCCATTAAAATTCCAGCAAAAATATAAGCTGGTAGCATCATTACCTCTATTAATATCTTCATTATCTTCATAATATTATCCTTTTTTATTTAATCGACTTATATAATCTGTTTTTTTGATTACACACACATTATATCATAATTAAAAAAAGAAGTCAAGTATTTTTGACCTCTTTTTAAAATATTATTTTATTTTTTTAGCTTATTCTTCGATGAGATCGGCAAGAACGTCTACTTCCGCAATTGTAAGATCGAGGCTTTCGAGTTCTTCTGGTTTGAATTTAATATTTACCGAAATATCTGTTTTTATAAGTTCCGAATACTCTTTGTTTACGGTTTCGATATCTTCTTTTTTAAAATTAACGTTGCCGTTTTCGTCAACTTTAATTTCTCCATTATCATTTTTTTCTGCGTATTTCTCTACGATCTCATTTCTCTTTTCATTAAAGAATTTTTCTGCGTCTTCTGTTTCGCTTATAAACTTTCTGAACTTATAAGCGGTAGAGAATTTAAGGGGCTGGTTCTGTTTTTTTGACACGATCTGTCTTGCGTTAACAACTTTTAAAATTTCCATAATTACAATCTCCTGATTATTTTTTATTTTTTATAATGGTTAAGTAAAGCTTCATAAAGCTCGCCAGCGTCCGAAAGTTTTACTTCGTTCCCTTCTTTATCTACGTATGCTCCATCGAAGTATTCGTTACCAAAGTTTAATTCGTATATGAATTTTTCGATAAACCCATTCGAATCATTAGTTGTCTCTTCCAAAAAACTCAAAATTTGTTCTGACCATTTGGTCGAGGGGTAAAACTCACAATATCCGTAAGCCTTTGAAAGTTCGTTGCTTGCTGAATCTTCTAAATTCCATTGGTTCTCAATGAATTTCATCAACTTCACAAATGAATCTTTTTTTAACGGCATCATGGTATTGTGAAAATCTGTTTTTGCTCCGTCTTCTGACGGGTATTCGGAACTTCTCAAAATAGCGGTATAATTTTTCATTGCTACCTCCTTATATAATTAGACTTTATTTCCCATTTTATATATAAGACTTGCGACCGTAAGAACCCCGACACCTTTTGGAACTGGACTTATGTAAGAACACTTGTCTTTTACGGCATCAAAATCTACATCGCCGCACAGTTTAAAGTTTTCGTCCCTATTTATTCCAACGTCAACAACAATCGGTCTGTTGTCTCCTATATACCACGATGTTATAAATTTTGGTTTGCCAATAGCGCTTATGATAAGTTTTGCGTGTTTCGTGTACCACGGAAGATTCTCTGTGTGCGAATGGCAAGTCGTTACGGTACAATTTGCTTTTGTTAATAAATCCGCTATTGGTTTCCCTACAATTTTTGATCTGCCTATGACAACGGCGTCCATCCCGTCAAGATTTTTTAAGCCGATATAATAATCGAGCATTTTCATGATTCCGAGCGGCGTTGCTGGCGTGTAGAAATCATTAGACAGGTCTCCGCAGAATGCGTCGATATCACATTCTTTATGAGTTTCTATTTCGTTATCGAGCAAATACTCATATGGTTTCAAATGATTCGGAATTGGTTTTTGAAGTATGATATAATTTTTCTGTAAAGACCCAAATTCTTCCGTATCATTTATCACGTTATGAATTAAATCCATAACTTCTTTTTTATTAAGCAAGGAAATATCGAATTTACGAGATTTTATTCCACGCCGATTACATTCTTCAATTTTGTTTCTGACATAAATTTTACCAGCTTCATCTTCTCCGTTAGATAAGATAGTTAAATAAGCCGTTTTGTCTGGTTCCCAGTTTTCAAACATTTTGTTTTTGACTGGTTCGCCGTACATAATTATTGGTTGCAAAATATATCCTCCTGAACAATGCCATCCGTTACCATTTTGTCAAAGAACTTCTCACCGTATTTGGTTGCTGTTCTTTCAAACCAAATAGAATCATACGGCGGCAGTTTTTTAGCTTTTTCTTCGTTGAATCTTACTACAAATTTACGATACCAAAATCTAATCACACTCGGAATAGTGACGATTAGAACAGCCAGTGGTCCGAACCACAACTGCTGATAAGAAGAATGCCCCATTTCGTGTGTCGCGATGTTTTTGTCAAACTCGCAGTCTTTACTGACGAAATAGAAAATGCCGCCTTCGAAGCCCCATCCGCTATTATCTTTCTTTGCCGTGAACTGAATGAAATAACCAATCTTTTTTGGTTTGTGACCAGTTATCAACATTGCTATCGCTCCAACAAGTCCGATAAGCGTGAGAGGCAAGCCCCATGTTAGTTGAAATAGATAAAATAAAAAATGTTTACCTATTCTTACAACTCTTTCCATTTTTTTTACTCCTTGTTTTTTGTAATAATTTATTAGGAATTGGAAACGTTGTTATCAAACACCCATTCCCAAACAAATAAATATCGTTTCCAAGAATTTTCAAACAATCTCCACTCGATGCCTCTAACACATTATTTAAATAACGCGAAACAGAAGAATCAAAATCAGAAATATCTTTTCCGCAATAATAAGCTTCTTCAGCAATCTCCTGCGCTCGCGTCGGAGAGAAGTTGGTTCTTTCTTTCATTCGATCAAGTGCGTGGCGTGTTAATATAACTGTCATTTTTTACCTCCAAAAAGTGCGATAAATAAAATCACTCTTTTATTTAACGATTTCGACAGTATTATAACACATTCAAACCAACTTGTCAAGCGTTTTTATGAGTTTTACGAAAATTTTGTAACAATTCTTTAAGCCATGTTTGTTTTACAGAAACGCGGCTGATCGACGTCGCTTTTTTAACGGCGTTTATCTGCCCGACCAAGACGCAATATTTTTTACTTCTCGTGAGAGCCGTGTAAAGCATTTCTCGCGATAAGAGCATGTAAGCCGACATATCCAATCCGACTACGACGTAAGGCGATTGGCTCCCCTGGAAACTGTGCGTCGTAACGACATAACCGAGAAGCACATCTTCCCAATACGCTTTCGGTATCACAATCTCGCCCTGCTGCTTAAAATCAACGATAATGTAATTTTCCTGTATATCCGTAACGAAACCGAGATTGCCGTTGTATATTGGTTCGACGGGGTTATCCTTGTCAAACCCGTATCTCTCGTAAACCGCACGCGTAATCGTGTCGTAATGGTTTTTGCGGTTGATTACGCGGTCGCCGAGCCTTATCGTGTAATACTTGTCTTTATCTGCCGCCAACTTGATGCTTGGCAAATGCTCGTCTGGGTTGACGAATTTTTGTACGTCGTTGTTAAGCGCGAAGCTCGACATCGCGCCGCGTAACTTCATCGGGACAACGCCGATTATATCGTTCGACGAAACGCCGCTCCGTAAAAGCGTTCGGTATTCCGTTAAAAATTTCACTCGCGATAAATCCGCGTCTTTATAAGTCACGATTTTGAGGTCTTTGAGTTCGCCTCTTATTTCGCTGATTTCCGAATTGCCGATTATCTGTTGCCCGTTCGAGACCTTGATCGATTCGGTTATAATCGCGGACTTCTGGGCTTGACGGTGAATTTTAGTTAGACGATAGCATGGCACGACGTTTGTATCGAGGCAATCTTTGAGGAAGTTGCCATTGGAGAGTGGTTCGAGCTGTGAATGGTCCCCCAACATAATAACCTTGCTTCCGTTCGGTATCGCTTGGAGCAGTCGGTATAACAACTCGTTATCGTTCATCGACAACTCGTCGACGATTACTACGTCTTCGATTATCTGATTATCTTTGTCGTGTGAGAAGCCACCCTTCGGGCTGTAACCTAAAAGCCTGTGGATTGTCTTCCCTTCGATGTTTGTTATCTCTGATAAGTTCGACGCAGCTCTTCCTGACAATGCTGTCTGAGCGATCATTAACCCGTTAGCTTCACAAAATCTCGCAATTGGCTTCATCGTGGTACTTTTGCCGCAACCGCCTCTACCTGTTAGAATTGCTATATTATTTTCCAAGCACCCTCGAATCGCCGCCTTCTGTTCGTCGGTATATCCCCAACCGTTATCCGCTTCGCAATCTCTTATCGCGTCTTCGATTGTGTAACGACATTTCGTGAGATTTTTCTTCGGTGCATCGAGAAGTCTGAAAATTTCTTCGGTGATGTTTTCTTCAAGTTCGCGGTAATGCTTCAACCCGATTCGCTTTTGCTCTTCGTCGTAATACAAAAATTCAGGTTCATCTGATTCAACCCTTCCCGTCCACTCTTTGAGCCATTCAGCGAAGACTTCCTTCTTTATCGATGGAACGAATTCGACAACCCCGTGTAAAAGGTCACGAAGATAAATCCACGAATTCCCCTCCGTCTCGGCTTGCTCAGTCAGAAAATGCGTAACGTAAGCGCGAATTCTAAATTTCGAGTCTTTCGCCATTCCGCCTTTGAGCGCGAGTGCGTCGCACTTTTTGAACCCATAACCGTCGAGAGTCATCAACTCGTATGGGTTTTCTCGAAGCTTTGCGATTATCGTGTCGGTCGAGAGGTAACGCTGTTGAAGCTTTGTCACCGCCGCGTCGGTCAATCCGAACTCTTCTCGGAGAACGAGAAAAGCGTTCGCGTCCTTTTTGGTGCGGTTATATGTTTCGATAATCTTCTCTGCTGTTTTCTCGCCAATCCCCTTTACGGTTGAAAGCAAGAACAAGTCCCCACTGTCGATTGCTTCGAACGGGTCGATGAGTTCTTTGTATAAAATGTCGATTTGGTGCTCGGTCAAAATGCTTTCGAGGAAGAGCTTCTGCTCTTCAAACTTTGTCAAGCGAACTCTCTGCGTCATGAACAAAACGTTGAAACCGACCTTATATGGACTCTTTGCATCCGCGACCATTTCGACCTCGAAGTAATACGTTTTCTCGGTGTCAATCGGCGGGAGCGCCCCTTTGAACACGACTGTCGGGAACCAACCGTTTTTGCTGAATCCCGCTGGGAACGACCCTTGTAATATCTGCCCCACATCGACTTCGAGAAGCCCCCAACTTCCTGGGGCAAATTCCTCGATTGGGATTTTCGGGTAAATTAAGCGCGTCGGCACGCAATAACCCGTGATTTTATTTTTTGGTTCATTACTCATTCTTCTCTCCCAACCCCAACGCTTTAACAATCTTATCGGGTTGTTTTACGCAACTGAATAAATATTCCCTATAATCCATTTGTTGGCTTCCCATTTTCTTAAAGTAAAAATCCGAATTTGCTTTATCGAGTTCGAAAACTCGTTTTGCGTATTCTCTTTTTAGTATTGCGTTATTTCTGTTGGTTTGAATAACCAACTCGGCAATTTTCTCTTCTATTCTCTTAATTGCGTCCTTATATTCGGGGAAATAAGTGACGAATTCGTCGACTTCGCCATCACGAATAAGTTCTACGAGATAAGAATAAGTTACTTTCCCATTGAGTGCCGCGCGGTGTAACATAAGGTAAGTCGGGGTTTTAACTTTAACTCTATGCCATTGTGCATCTACTACGACATAACCCTCTTCATTGGCAGTTAAATTCTTCGCGCCCTCAATGCAATCTTCCAACGAACTAAAGTGATATTCTTTGGGTTTTTGAACTCCGATATCCTCGTCACATTCTTTCAACGTCAATCGATCTCTTGTGCCAATGTGCCAGATTTCGGGGCGGTCATATTTAACAACAATTCGGTTATACGGTGAGACGAGTTCGAACATATATACCCGACTTTTATTGAGCTTACTATAATCAAGTCCAGAATTTTTAGCCGCCTCATCGAATAATTCCCCATAAGTTTCGTATTTTTCGTCAAATGTGTCGCTGATTAAACTATTTATTTCCAACGGGCATTTGTATGCGTCGATTGTTCCATTGGTCGAAATATGCCATTTATCTTCGACGCCCATATACCAAAGCTTGATTAAGCTACCATCTAATTTTGTTTGCACGCGAGCGGTCGACCAATCGATTTCATCGGCGTTCGGTTCTCCGTAATTGAAGAATTTATCAAAGGCTTGGCATACGACTGTCCCGTCGAGAAGAATAATTCCACGGCATTCGCGAACAATCTGGTTGGAAAAATCCGAGGAGATTTGATTATATTTCAACAATATATATTCCCCATCGTCTTTGATGGCGATGTTGTATGGTGGCTGTTGAAGCAACTCTCGCCAGTTCGCGTGACTTTGTATAAATTTCTCTAATTCTAATTTGAACATTAAGCACCCTCCTTGTCACATTCACTAAATATTTTAAGTAAATGTTTGATATGTTCGTTAAACGAATTATATTTCTTTTGATTATTCCAGATAATCATATGGTTATTAATAAGCCACGCGATAAAAAGGTCATTGTATATATTTTCTCTATTTTCATAACCCGACTCTTCTGCGCGTGAAACCATATATAGATAAGCGCTCACATTTTCGTGGTTGTAATAATGAGCGTTTTCTCCGAGATTTCCTTTCTTATCATAAAAGGTTTTTGTATACGGTTTTCCGATATCGTGGTATTTTGCCACCTCGAGAAGAACCTCACGGTCGCCCTGTTCAATATCAGGTTTTAAAACAACAGCCTGTTCAACCCTTGCGATATGGTCTCTAATCGTGTCGGGTTTATGATATTTCGGGCAATCGTGCATTACGTCGAGGTTGACTTTCAGCGGAGCGTCGCCAAATTGTTTTATGATAAAAATCATATCCCAACCCTCATCATACCATGGCACTTCGAATTGTTCTAGTTGCCGTATAATTACGCTCTCTGAAACTTGTCTTTCCCTTTTCGTGTCATTCTCGACACATTTGTCAAGCGGCGTGACAATACAATGACAGACTTTATAAACATCTTTGGGTAATTGCCTCAACAACGCTTTGCGACGCTTCGAGCTGAGGTTGGTCGCGTCGTAAGCAACGTTTTTCCCTTCCTTTAACGCCTGTAACGTTCTTATGCGCATTTGCTCGAATATAAAGGCGGGATTATCCTGAATTCTTTCATCGCCGTAAAATTCTTTCCGAAGCGCATCGCTCGATAAGGCGATTGTGTTTCCTTCCTCGACGATATCATTTACCCAATACGATTTTCCGCTTCCTGATAAACCCATTACTAAAATGAAATTTCCCATAATTACCTCCTGTGTGTGGTTATTATAACATAAAAACGAAACCGTGTCAAGCAAAATAACACGGTTTCTGAAAATATTTTGGAGCTTGGTGACGGCTCTGCCCCGTCGTGAGGTTTGACGCTCGGCGGATTACAA
>ULTJ01033177.1_pt1 | contig 16781 bp, 9 predicted proteins | sample 1957491 | NCBI WGS metagenome assembly ULTJ01 (sample SAMEA4835731, study PRJEB28245) | human gut metagenome | biome: gut microbiome; material: fecal sample | place: Denmark | collected 2008 | reverse complement strand
AAGCCGGTAAACAAATAATTATTCTTCACCAAAAAACGCCCGTTGAAATGACAAGTTACCATCAGCGGTAGTATTTGGATGGGCGACCAAACCTCACGTACGGAATAAAAGCTACCCTCTTTTTCACGATAAGCGCCCACTATACCGTCGGGAGCATTATAATCTTCACTATCCATCGCCCCACCTTTATCGGTACGACGCACGGTTTCGTCGCAATAGGCCCACATAAAACCACCGGCAAAAAGCGGATGGGCGGTGTAGCGTGCCCAGAAGTCTTCCAATCCGGCGCCATGTCCCTGGTCGTACTGCCCGTGCATGAATTCGGTAGGCATAAAGACTTTATAACCATTGGTGAAACGTCCCACACCGGTCAGATAGGCAGGATAATGGTGCGTATCCAGTTCGTTGTAATCGGCCCATGGGTGGATAACGTGTCTCCGTTGCGAATCATACCGCCAAAAGCCGGGTTCAATCTTTTCATTCCATCCGCCTTCATTACCATTGCTCCACAACACGATGCAAGGATGGTTCACGTCACGTTCCACCATTTCTTTCACCAGTTTTCCACCGACCTCATCGTCGTATGCGTTCTGCCATCCCGCCAATTCGTCGATATAGAGCAACCCCAGCGAATCGCAGACATCCAGAAAGTGTTCGTCGGGGGGATAATGGGAACGCACGGCATTCATGTTCATTTCTTTGATGAGCAGGGCATCCTGTATGCTGATATCTTTATTCGTAGTCCGCCCGCCCTCCGGATGGAAAGAATGGCGGTTGATGCCTTTCATCACCAATTTAGTCCCGTTCAGATAAAGCCCGTCACGCTCACGGAACTCTACAGTACGAAAGCCGATGCGAGCCTCAGCCCGATGAAGCAATACACCGTTCTCATCCAGCAGGGAAAGGGTCAGGTTATACAGGTGAGGTGTTTCGGGTGTCCACGGCTTGATGCCGCAAAACTGCCATCTCCGCGTCTTCCCGATGGTTTCCAATCGCTTGGGATACAATATTTCCTCAGGGTTTCCGGTAGCAGCTACCGAAACAGCCAAATTCTCCTTACCGGTGGTTCCTTGCAACCGCAAATCCATCTCCAGCAGTCCATCCGCGCGTGCATCCACGGCAAAGTGCTCGATATGCGGCTTTGGTTTGGCTTCCAACCACACCGGGCGATAGATTCCACCGAACAACCACCAGTCTGCTTTACGCTCGGCAGCATTCACAGATTTGTTATCGGAATGTTTCTTTACCCGTACCTCTATCTTATTGGTACCGCCATATTTCAACAATGAAGTGATGTCATAAGAGAACCGGTAAAAACCTCCTCGGTGGGTTTCACCTGCGGATACGCCGTTTATCAGCACATCGGCATCCGTCATCACCCCATCAAACCAGATACGTACAACCTTGTTTCTCCAAGTAGCGGGAACCTTAAATGTCCGCCGGTATATCCCCTCCTCCATACTCGGATTTCTTATATCTTTCTTCTTGTACCACCGTCCGTAAGTATATTCTCCAAAGCCCTGTAACTCCCATTGGGAAGGAACTTCTATCTTACTCCATTTGCCACTGTTACGCCCCTCGGAACAACGGAACTGCCAGGTCACGCTATTACCCAGCCCTGTACCCGAAAGATAATGGCGTTCTGTTTGTTGCGCAAGCCCCTTCAGGGAAAGCAGACAAAGAAATGTGATGAGAATGAGTGCTCTATTCATAGTATCCTAATTTTCTGAATGTACAAAGGAAAGAAATAGTTCAGAAATTCTCAATAAACAAAATGATTTTCAGACTATGCGGAATGAGAAAGGCGACATTCCCACCACGGGAATATCGCCTTCATTCACTAACCTAAAAAATATTATTCAAATCACTTATTTAGTCTTTACACAACGAACGGTATAAGCATTTCCACGACAATTACCCTTGTCCAAAGTAACACCCGAGTTAACAATCATATATCCGGTATTAGCCGAATTTGCCGACATGGGCGTACTGCACCAATAATATCCAGTTTTCTCCACTTCTTGAAGTCCGCCGGTTTTACGATTAAGGAGTCCCCCTGCCGGATACCACAGGTTTTCACCATTCCAAGTAGCCGAAAATCCTTTATAGGTACTGTTCCAGCCATCAGGTGTATCACTGAACACACTTCCTGCAATAGCAGAAGTCGTTGTATTCGTATTACGCCAAGTATCATACGGAGCTACCATATAACCCTTTGGACATGGGTCATAGATGGACTTAGAAAGCGTTGATGCTTTCGGATAATTATAGCCTTCGGGATTTCCCCACAGGGCGTCATCGCCATAGTACATCCAGTCATACGACCAATAGAAAGGCCTTGTCGTGTTATTGCTCTTTGAACGTGAATACTTGATATAAGTATCGGGATGCGCGGTTGCCCATGCCACAGTACCTTTCGATTCACCGCCTCCCGAAATCTGCATCTTGACAATACCGGTTTCATTATACATCATAACCTGAGTATTAGAAGCAACTGCATTACCGCTTACAAACGGGTCTTTACGCCCCCATTGGTAAAGCATGCCGATAGAACGCCAATCACCCGGCGTAGCAGACACAGCACCCATATTACGGTCCAACACCGTATAGCTGTTTCCTTTACAGTTCGCACCTAAAACTTGTTCTGCAACATCAGTTACCCAAATATGGAAAGACCAGAGAATATTGGCATTTTCATCTGCCGGATCTTCCGTATCATAGATAGCAATTACAGCATTTCCCGCTTCACCGTTAAGCGAAACGGTGAAAGATTTACGGTCATCACTCAACTGCACTTTGGAAATATAGGATGTAGAAACATCGTTCCACAAAAGTTTTGCTGAACGCGCCAACAGACTTTCATCACCGGCTTTGTTTTCATACGCATAGAGCAGGCTGGTAGTGGCATAAGGAGCACAATCCACCGTAACAGTCGTCGTTCCCGGAGCAACAATAATGGAATTGGCAGTTCCATAGTAATTGGTCGCGGCAGTCCATTCAATATTTTCCAGAGTGGTTTCCAGCATCTTCCCGCTTTCTATTTTCTTGCCTTTCAAATCAAGGAAACATTCGCCATACCCTTTCGGAGTATTCAAAGTCACCGTTATCTCGTCTCTAAAAGTCAATGGAGGGAGAGTAAACACCGCTTCACCACCTTCTGAAATATCGATACTGCCTTTCAAAGTAGCGGTTTGTGAGGCAATGTCACGATAATCTACTTCACCGGTTTTACAATCAACTCGAATATCTCCGGTAAGTACATATTCCTTTGATTCGATTTTAATAGAAGACACAGAAGCGAAAGAACTCTCTTTGGGTGCAGGGATGATTAATTTCAAACCGCCACATACAGGTTTCAGTGTCAAGTCCTCAAGTTGTTCATTATCACTCAATCCATAGAGAGGGGAAGCTTCCGGATCACACTTACCGGGAATATACGTCTGACTCTCGGGAATATGGTAATTAAGCACATACCCTGAACGGCTTTCTGGTTCCGGGTAGTATACAAGATATTCGGTAGCGGCCGGCACATCATACAAGCTTACCTGCCCGTTGGCAAGTACCGGATACTTTCCATCATTGATGAAGATGTTTGACCCCGCATTAACTGCCAGTCCCAGTTCATTCCCTTCTGATAAATTCAATTGAAGCGAATACGGCTTATATGCCGTTTTCGTATCATCCTCACATCCTGCTACAGTGAATGCCGCAAGAGCTATGAAGATATATTTTGTCCAAGTTTTCATTAGTTCGTTCTTTTTTAAGGTTGATATTACTTTTCTTGACCTATAGTAAAGATATAATTCTCAATATTGCTATACCCATTGTTTGAAATGCGGGAAGCATCAGACGGATCGTTCTTATCTAAACCATATTTCTCTTCAAACCAGTCGGGCATGCCGTCGTTATCAGAGTCAACGGGACATTCTCCGGTTTTAATGTTACCAGGACCGCCTAACGGGAACTGTTCGGTTTTTCGTTGGTCAAAAATAATAGTTCCTTTACCACCCAATGAAGTAAGTTCATCTATCAAATAAGTATCCACTTCATCACGTGCCGGAAGACTGGCTCCACCTTGTTCTACAATCCATTGATAGGCAGTAGCGGCATCTGTCTGTGAAGCAATAGCCGGAAAAATTTCCGGGCATGCACTCAGGAAGGTCGGAACTCCTGAGGTATACTCAGCCCAGCTCGACTCTGTTATCTCCACTCCGTTCAATGCGCCGTTCTTATCAAAGTCATAGAAGTTCTTCTTACAATAGGTGCTGAACAGTGCATTCGCTCCAATAAAAGGTTTTGTAGGCTTTTTTACGGAATTCTCCAGAATAAGGCTTCCATCTTCCTGTCTCACTTCTTGCCAGTTGACTACCGGACCTACTATAAAATAGTTGTCTTCAACCGAAGTCAGAGATTCACCTTCAGAATCCCCACTCATATTATAAGCTGCGCCTTCCCCCCAATTGTACACCACATTATTCACAAACTGGTTCAAGCCCTTTACCTTCGGGTTGCGAGTCTTATTATCGATATATAGATTACGGAATAACGTAATACCGTGTTCTTTCGTAGTCTGTATCAATCCCCCGCAAGAATGGTTTTGAAGACCTTGTCCTATAATCGAATTTTGAATAGTAATATCGTATGCATCGTTTCCATTGATTGAGAAATTTTCATCACGCCCCCATGTCACAGACAAATGGTCGAATATCATATTACTCCCCGAAGCCAAACCTGCCGCATCTTTTCCATCAGGTCCTTGTCTGCCCATGCGAACACGTAAATAACGGCAAATAACATTCTTTGCCCCCGAGAATGAAACACGGTCTCCATAGAGTACTATACCGTCACCCGGTGCCGTTTGCGCTGCAACCGTCAGATTGGAAGAAAAAACCAATGCGCTTTCCAAATTAATAATACCCGCCACATCAAACACAACAATACGGTTCGGCTTACTGACAGCATCCCGGAGAGAACCTTCACCCGAATCATTCAGATTAGTCACATGATAAACCTCGCCTCCACGTCCGCCGGAAGCATTACGGCCGAAACCTTCTGCACCGGGAAAGGCTAATACTTCACCATAATCTTCGAAAGGACCGGTCTTTGAAAGTACTTCTATCTTTTCGTCGTTATTACAGCCGAACATAGTACTAAGAAAGAGAAATGACAATATTATATTTTTCATATCTTGTTTACTTTATTCTATATGTTTTACCATTGAAAATGAATCTATTCTGCAACACCATTTAAATAGCCCGGGTGTTGAGTCAAATTCGGATTATCGACTAACGGATGTCCTGATGATTTCGCCGCAAACGGCAACAATTCACTACAATTTTCTTTAAAACCATAATAAAGGCCATCACTACCATCTGCTTTATAAATCCAGTCCGGATACTCATTACCATTCTCTGCATAGCCAACCATTTTCGTATACGCCCATTGCCCAATCTGCAACTGAGAGGCTCCTTTATTAAAACCAACAGCCTTACGTGAATTAGTATTGAAAGTACTGGTATAAGCTTCAAACATATTTACAGGATACCATTTATCACCAGCAGCAACCTTGAAACCATGAGCTTTTACAATCTCCGCTAAAGCATCCTGATATTCAGCAAACTTTTGGTTGTCGGTTGGAACTGCTTTTACAATTTCGATTTCCTTATCATCAGACAAATCAATATAATCTACAGCTAGGAAAGTATCTCCCCACTTTTGATTATCCACATGGAATTTATACAAACGATAAACCGAAATATCCGCATACTTACCTTGGCGGGCAGAAAGATCCATCATATCCTTTTTAGTAGCAGCCAATTCTTTGGGCAAGCGATTCATCCGAATCAAATCGGTACGGAGCGTAAATTCACCCGCAAATTCCCATTTGCGTTCCTGAACGATGGCATCTTCAAAATCTTGTTGATTGGAAGGCATCGGGAAAGAACCTATACCTGCGCGGTCACGTACTTCCTGTAAAGCATCCTTAGCAGCTTGTGTAGGACCATTGTTCAAGTAATTCTGTGTCTCAGCATACATCAGTAATATATCAGCATAACGGAATAGAGGAATATTTATATTGCGTTTTTTCGTATCAGCCGGTCCGACACTCCACGGAATACGGAATTTACCCAACATCAGGCAGGAATAGGTAGTACCTACATCTACCCAAGTATCGAGAGCTCCTTTGTCCACATTATTATTACCATCATTCAAGAAATAAATGCTGTATGAGGTGCAAGAAACATCCCGGCGTGTATCTTTTTCATCAAAAGACAGATAATAAGTAGGCAATACAGACATAAGGGCTTTCGTTGAACCATAAGTACCTCCACGAGTTCCGGTATGGGCATACAGTCCAAAAGTAGAATTCGTCGTTACGCCATATTCCGCCAATTCCCAAATCATTTCGTTATTGGTGGCTCCAAAATTACGCTGGCAGAAGTTATACCACAAATATTGGAAACCACTCATACCACTTTGAGCTTGTATCAACGAGTTTTCTTTTTGATCTATAATGCGCTTACAAGCTTTATCTGCTATTTCATACAATTCTTGCACACGAGCTGCATCATCACGCCGTGCCATCTGCATTGTTGCCGGATCATTAGTTTCCAAATTCCAACGTAATGAATAGCCGCCGGCGTAAAGAGCGATACGAGCCAATAAAGCTAACGCACCTTGCTTGGAAATACGTTCATGAGTAGCATAACCACTTTCTTTGTACCAAGGTAAATAATCAACCGCAGTTTGTAAATCAGCTATAATCTGATCATAAATACCATCACGAGGAGAACGCCTAGGATAGAACGTATTCTCATCGCTGGGATCCATCTCTTCCAACGGAGTCCATACTGCGGGTACATCACCATATATACGTATCAGATTATGATAACAAAAAGCTCTAATAGCCAGGACTTCACCCAATAGCGCATTGCGTGTACTTGTTTCAGGCATTTTATTTAATCGGCTGATGGCTATATTGGTAGACTCAATAATACGATATTGTTCTTTAAAAATAGTAGTTACAGTAAACGGCGTCTGTGAATCATAATAATAATTGCAGACTGCATACTTTGAACTGGAAGGACCACCACCATCTTCCGCACAATGCATCACAGTCTCTCCCATCCCTAATTGACGGTGCATTTCTTCATGTATCAGTCCGCGATAGCAACCTTGTACGTAAGCATTTGCAGTAGCCTCATTGGAAAACACAGTCTCTGTATCATCCGATGTATAGGAAGGCATTTCAAGCCAATCCTGACAAGAAGTCATCCCCATAGACGCTGCTACAAAAGACAACATAAACAATTTCTTTTTTGTATTGTATAATATATTCTTCATAATGCCGATAATTATTTAAAATGTCAAATTAAGACCAATCACATAGCTCCTTGAACGAGGATAAGTTGAGCTGTCATAACCGGGAGTACAAATAACTTCATCTTTTGCAGCAGATACTTCAGGGTCATAACCGGAATAACCGGTAATTGTAGCCAGATTATTGGCCGTAAAATAAATGCGTGCATTAGAAATCATATATTTCTGTAACCATTTCTTTGGAAGAGTATAACCTAAAGTCAACTGGGCAATACGTAGATAAGAACCATCTTCTACATAGTAAGAAGAAGGATAGGTTATGTAATTGGAGTTTGTCGCTCCCAAGTTCCAAAGGCGTGAAGATTCTTCAGGATTCAACTCACGTATACGCGTCAAGGAAGTAGCCGTTTTACCCGTCAGCGGATCAATTAACCGATAGTAATTATCTCCAAATTCCGACGGTACATTCTGGAAAGGAGCATACGGACTCATACTGTGTTTTGTAGCATTGTACACATCATTACCAATTGAAAACTTCATAAATACGCTTAAATCGAACCCATAAAAATTAAATGTATTGTTGAAACCACCAATACAATCGGGAGTTCCATTCCCGATTTTTACTTCTTTACGAGTAAATTGCGTACCATCCTCATTGTCTGCCGCAAACTTTATATCACCCGGCTGCGGTGTTCCATTTTGCGGTTTAACAACACCGTCACGTAAAACCAACTTCCCATCCGTAGTTTGAATAAAATCGTCCGTAGTATAAATACCTTCATACACATACCCATACATATCGCCTAAAGCTTCTCCCACCACTGCATGATAGTTAACCATACCTGAGCGATTACCTCCTACAGAAAACGTTTTTTCATTTTGTAATGATTCCAAAGCTAGTACTTTAGAACGATTAAATGACAAATTCAGGTCTGTAGTCCAACGGAAGTTCTTCGATGAAAAGTTCACTGTATTGAGTGAGAATTCCCAGCCACGATTACGAATTTTACCTACATTCTGATATTGATACGCATAACCGGTAGAAGCAGGAATTACACATTTCATCAGCAAGTCACCGGATTGGTTATTATACCATTCGGCTGTTAAATTCACACGGCTATTAAATAAAGATAAATCCAAGCCGACATTACTTGAAGTTAAAGTTTCCCATTTCAGTTCTTTATTTCCCAAGGTCGTACTTGGCGTATATGCCATATTTCCTTCTACATTGTTCACCGGATAATCAGTCTGGACAATAGAGGTAGTGTACAGATATTCACCAATATTATTATTACCCGTCTGACCATATCCCACACGTAATTTCAAGTTGTTTACTATGTTAGAGAGATTAGAATCTTTCCAAAATCCTTCTTCAGAAATTCTCCATGCACCGGATACAGATGGAAAAATGCCCCATTTTCTACCCTTGGCAAATTTATATGAACCATCGCCACGAACTGTGGCAGTCAATAAATAACGTTCGTCATAGGTGTAATTCAAACGAGCGAAAGCCGAAACAAGCCCACTACGTTTATGGTCAGCATCCTTTTCATACACCTCCGCCTGATCGAGCTGATCCAAACCATGATTCGGATAAGGGAATTTTCTTAATTTCATAGAATTACTTTCCGATTCCGAATAAGTGACTTCGTGCCCTAACAAAACATTCACTTTATGCTTCTTCGCCAAAGTCTGGCTATAATTCAGTGTATTGGTTATTTGATATTTATAAGATTCACTATTACTAATGCTACCATTGATACCCATAGTACTTGCATTCATCAAATAAGCTGTAGAATTTTCATCAGCGAATGAGGTGGATTTACCATTTGAGAAAGTATAACTACCGGCTGTACGCCAAGTAAAATGTTTCAGGAAATCAAATTCCAAACCGGCATTCACGGTATATAAACGTGAACGTTTCTTAGATGTAGAAGCATTATTCGCCACAATAGGATTGGCTGTATCATAAGATGAATCCATACTTGTCAAATCAGGATAAGTCTGCGTATTAAGCAACTCGTCTTCAGTAAACAAAGTACCTCCATTAATAGGTTGCAACAACACAGATTTCATCCCCGAATATGCGCCACCGCCCATAGTGGTCTTCGTTGAAAACATCGAATTTACATCCAACCGGATTCCTTTCCAAAGTTCTGTATTAATTTTTGCACGGAACGAACTTTTATTTGAACTATGATTTGCCAGCAAACCATCTTGCCCGGCATAATTGTAACTCAACAAAACTTGAGTCTTTTCCGTACCGGTAGTCACATTCACATTATGTGTCTGAGTCAGAGCAGTACCTCCAAATACTTCATCCTGCCAGTCAAGTCCTGAAACACCGGCATAGCGGTCACTTATACGGCCATATACACCCGGGTAGAATTCGGGAGAGTCTATTCCCATTCCATCATCATACATACGACTCCAAATTCCCGATTTTCCGTGAAGTTCAGCAAATTCATACTGATACTTGACGAAATCTTCCACATTGGACATCACATCCAATTTTTTAGAAAGCTTATCAAATGAAAGGTATGTATTGTAAGAGACTTGAGTTTTTCCTTTTTTACCCGACTTAGTAGTAATTAATATAATACCATTAGAACCGCGAGCGCCATAAATAGCTGTAGAAGAGGCATCTTTCAAAATATCAATGCTTTCTATATCATTAACATCAATATTTACTAAAGCATCGCTCATTTCAAATCCATCAACGATATAAAGAGGTTCATTACCTTGCGTAATAGATGTACCGCCACGAACCGTAATATTCATTTTTGCATCAGGAGCACCACTGGAAGTAACAATATTAACACCCGCCGCCTTACCTTGAAGAGCTTGTGCAGCTGTAGTAGCAGGTACTGCTACCAATTCTCCGGATGATACCGAAGAAGTTGCCCCCGTCAAGTCTTTACGTTTCACCTTCGCATAGCCAATAGCGACCACCTCTTCAAGCATCACTGAAGACTCTTTTAAGGTTACATCCAGATGAGTTTTGTTGCCGATAGCTACCGTTTGGTTATCATACCCGATAAAGGAAACCACCAACTCTTTTGCCGAAGCCGGTACAGAGAGTTTAAAATCACCATTCATATCAGTAATGGTACCGATAGAACTGTTGCCTTTCACTGTTACAGAAGCGCCAATCACCACATCGATCGCGTCGCGAACCGTACCGGTAATTGTCTTATTCTGAGCAAAAAGGCTTAGAGGACAGCTCATTAATAGAAGCATTAACAAGCAAAGGGTTTTGTGTAAGATTCTCATAGATTATTAATATATGTTTGATTAATAAATAAATTCAAGCTTAACATACAAGTGCCCGTTATCGGACACAGAACTTATGTGGACAAAAGTAGAAAACATGATTAATTATCAATGTGCTACTTTTGACCGAAACACTTTCTTTTTTGATTTTCCTTAAAGAAAGAAAAGCATAATGAGCAGTAAAACGTCAGAAAAAGAGGCAATTAATAATCATTTTGATTGTTAACTGCCTCTTTTGATTTTATTCTAAATCTTCTTCTTCCACATCGGTTTCCCGCCCAAAGGAGCGGTATTCCAACGGAGTAAACCCGGTTCGCTTCTTAAACAAGGAGAAGAAATGTTCGGTGGATTTATAGTCGAGCATAAAGGAGATTTCCTTGACCGACTGGGAAGTACCTACCAGCAACTGTTTTGCTTTACGCAATTTCAATTCCTGGAAATATTTTGCGGGAGCATAACCGGTATAATCTTTGAAGACTTTACGAAACCAGGAATAGCTGATGTTCAACTTCATTGCCAACTCTTCCGGGTCTACATCCTTGAACACATTCTCGTTCATTATGATTTTTGCCTGTTCAATCTTCTGGTCCACATCACCCATCTCGAAAATCTTATTCTTGGAGATGGAAAGTATCATTCCCACCATGTGCAGAACGATACCCGCCAGATATTGCTGGGAAGAAATCTTATCGGCCTCGGCTATCTCGAGTGCACGCGAAAACAGGGAAACCAGTTCTTCGTTCAAACCGACTTCAAGTATCTGATTTTCTTTTGAAAGGAAACCATTTTCCACCAGCCCATCAATGACGGGTCCTTCAAAACCGATGTAATACTCATTCCAACCTGTCTGCCGATAGGGATGATACGTATGCCATTGCCCGGGAAAAAGCACCATCAGACGTCCTTTGCAGACCTGCTTTTCAGGAGTTGTTTCCGAAGAGAACAAACCACGTCCCTTGGTGATGTATACAAGTTGGTATTCACGTAAGATGCGCCCTTTTTGAGCATTGAAGAAATAGCCCGAAGGATGGTCTTTCAGAGGATAAGGAGAGTCCGGCTGAATGGATTGAAAGCCGACCGTATTCACCCACAGACCATACTTCTGGTCCATGTCATTTACAATAAGATATTTGAATTCTACTCCTAAATCGTTATAATCCTTAGTCATACATGCGCCCTTCATAATACGTTCGGGACAAAAATAGGAATTATTTATGAAATAGAACGAACGGACAGGGGGATTTAATAAAAAAGAGGTGTGTCAAAATAAACCTGATGATTTCTTTTAGGCACGGATTTCACGGAAAAGGAATAAAGAAAATCCGTGAAATCCGTGTAATCCGTGCCTAAGAAGAAACAAATAGTAAGCGAACTTTTGTTTTGACATCCTCACATTATCAGTGATAAAAAAGATTATTACTTCTTAAGGATAATTTTGTCGTATTGTTGTTCGGCTTTTATCTCCGTGTATTTCGGTGCATCCATCATTTCAACCAATGCGCGAAGCACAGGTCCTTCACCCATCGGATCATTTACCTGCGTGGGGCGGTTGTAATAATAGGTGGGGGACGGCATGATGCCGGTACCTACACAAATCGCAGTCACATCCCCTTTTTCCGAAATTTTACCCAGCATACCTTTCAATCCCTGTTCCGCCACATAAATAAAATCGGGATGCAACCATCCGCGTTTCACGCCGCGTGCCATGCCGAAAACGAACATGGAAGTACCGGTTATCTCTTCGTATGAGTCTTCTTTGTCGAGAAGCTGATGCCACAAGCCGTTCTTACCCTGATAACGGGCAACGCCACTGCACTGACGACGGAAACACTCCAGAACCTCCTCGCGCAAAGGATGTTTTTCGGGCATAACCTCCAGCAAATCGGCAGTAGCCATAAACACCCAGCCATTGGCACGACTCCAATGAGCCACACCGTGTTCTTTGTTATCCGTGTGATAACAGTGGTAGAAAATCTGCTTTTCTGGACACCAAAGATATTGGTGATACTTAACCACCTGATTGGCTGCGTCGTCTATGTACTTCATATCACCGGTCATCTTTCCCATACGCGCCAGGAAGGAGATAGCCATGAAAGCGTCATCTGCCCAGATGGTATTGACATGCGGCCAGATGCGGGCTATCGTGCCATCTTCCAAGCGAGGTTCCGCATACTTCAAATGCCCGGCAGTCTCATTGATATAATTGAGAAAGGACTGGTTAGGATGCTTCATCTGCAAATCTATCAAGCTGGCTCCCATCGGACCATTGTCATCCAGACGCTTGCCACGGAAAATCATGTGCCAGCTATGTTTCCGCACGCCATACCAACCCTCATCCTTCATTGCCTTATCATACTGCTTTCTAAAGAACTCAAGATTACCGTCATTGAAAACGAAGTTCATATTTTTAAGTACATAATCATCGTATTTCTTTTCTCCGGTCTTATCAGCCAGTTCCATCAGCGCAATATGGGTCACCCCGTTGGTATAATGCCAATTGTTGTATTTGCAGGCAACTTTGACATTCATATCCAAAGGCAGGTTCTTCACAGATTTGTATGTCTCGCCGGTCTTGGTATTTTTAAATTCATACGTTGTACCGGCAAGGATACGGTCTGCTATTTTCACAGCCACCTCAGAAGCCGAAAGCTTCGCCTGAGCGGCGGTTTTACCGGAAGGTTGGGCGGTAGTTTTCACTTCCGCCTGTGAAAACGCCGTGCCGGTAGCCAGCAACAACATACAAGAGATAATTACTTTTTTCATGGTTTCGTTTCTTATCATTTAGGTAAGTTGAACGCTACAGTCATTTCTTTCATCTGTTCCTCGCTCATGCCGTCCGGTTCAAAACCCATATTCTTGGCAGCGATATAAATCAGTGCGGATTTGTTCAACACGTCCACCTGGTCGAAAGCAGACATGATATCTACATCTACAGCAAACACGCCATGCTTTTCCCACATGGCGACATCATAATCGGCCAATGCATCAATCGTGGCATCCGCCAGCTTTACGGAACTCGGCAGTTCGTAAGGAATGATGCCCAAGCCGCGCGGACAGAAAGCTTTCGTCTCAGGAATCATGCTCCAAAGCAAACTGGTAGCTACATCTTTCTGCAAGAACTTTTTGTTGTGGGTCATCGCAATGAGTTCAATGGGATGCGTATGCAAAGACGCCTTGTATGGAGACCCTTTTTCAATCAGATAGTTATGCACAGCAAGGTGTGAAGGCAGTTCCGAAGTGGGCATCACAGGTTGGTCGGCAATAATTATATAGCTGGCGCAGTCATCCAGAATACGGATAACGGAACCGTTCTCCATCGGCCAACGCGCCAGGTCGCGCATACGTTTCTGCGTACCTTTGCAATAGAAATAGCAGCCTTTGAGATAAGGAAGCGTCTTACCGATTTGTTTCACTTCGCTGATAGCGGGCATTGCCTTGATTACATCATCCACATATTCGGTTATGTTCAAAGTGATATTACCGCCATTACGTTCCGCCCATCCTTTTTGCCAGAGATATCCGGCAACTTCAGCAGCCTGACCGACTTCATGAGCCAATGCCGGGCGATTTTCAAGAATTGATTTCATTTTTTAATTTATGATTTTATGATTTATAATTTATGCTTGTGCCATAGCCACTACAATGATAGAAGCGATAAGTACCGCCAGTCCGATAACCAGCACACCTACGGTACGCGAGCCACAGCCTTTCCATTCTTTCAGCAGAATGCCCCAAACATTACTGAATGTCACGTTGAGCGACATCAATATGCTCCAGGAGAAAGCAAGCAGTACCGGACTGTCCGCCAGGAAACTCTTACCCATTTCGAGTCCGAAGAACTGCGAATACCACAGAACTCCGGCAAGGGCGCAGAACAGCAGGTTATGAATGAATACACCGCCTTTGACCGACAGATATTCTTTACCGGTCTTGTTTTTTATATTCTGTTGAATGCAATAAGCGGCATTCGTGAAGAAACCGCCCAACGTCACCAGAAAAATAACAGGAAGTCCGGCATACAAAGGTGCAACCCCTCCTGCCAGCGCCGCTTCTTTGATGGGCTTACCGGCATCCAGACCAAGGGCAAAACAAGCGCTCATCACACCTGCCAGCAAAGCTACCAACAATCCTTTCGTCAAAGCAAAATCTTTCACGGCAGCTTTCTTTTCCTCCTCAGTCATATTCTTGGAACGCAGGCTACCGGCATAACCGATAACGGCAATACCCGCCAACGTGATGCAAACACCGACAAGCAACATCAATCCCTCGCCGTGCAGCAAGTCCTTTCCGGCAAACAAAGCCGGGAACAGCGTTCCAAAACCGGCGCAAGTGCCCAAAGCGATACTCTGCCCCAAGGCAACTCCCAGATAGCGCATGCTCAACCCGAACGTCAAACCTCCTATTCCCCAAAAAATACCGTATACGATAGCAGGCAGAGCGCCACCCGCTCCCCACAGTTCCAGTAAACCGCTACCTGCCGGGATGGCAAGCAAAGCGCCGAGCAACGGAAAAACCAGCCAGGCGAAAACGCCTTGCATCAACCAGAAATTTTCCCACGACCAGCCCTTCACTTTATTGATGGGCACATACGAACTACTTTGTCCGAAGCTGCCGACGGCTATGATTAATAAACCGATAAGTGTATTCATAATAATGATTTCCTATCACTTAGTTACGTTTTGAAGTGACTTCAGTCTCGTATTTCTCTATTTCCTTGATGAATTCCTCCCCAACGGGAACATTATTTTTCAGGCAGAACATATCCCAAACAGCATTCCAAGGCAGTGATTTAGCTTCTTCGAGTAAGGCAAGGCGTTCAAATCCCTGCTCGTTAGCCTCGTATTCGCGCAGCTTGGCAAGCGGTTCGAGCAGAGCCTGAAGCATACACTTTTGTGTGGCACGGCTACCGATGACGTATGCACCGATGCGATTGATGCTGGCATCGAAATAGTCCAAACCGATATGTACACGGTTCAGTGCATTGCAACGAACGATTTCTTTGCACAAATCCAGCGTATCATCATTCATAATCGTTACGTGGTCACTGTCCCAACGTACCGGACGGCTGACATGCAGCATGATTTCAGGAATAAAAATCAGCAACGACGACAACTTGTCGGCAACGCTTTCCGTGGGATGGAAATGACCGGTATCCAGCGTCACAATCTTGTTGCGGCTCACCCCATAACCGATATAGAAATCATTGGAACCTACCGTATAGCTCTCCAGACCGATGCCGAATACTTTGGATTCCACACAATCTTTCATATTCTTATAATCTACGGCAAAAATACGATCGAGTGAATCTTCCAGCAGTTCGCGGTACTTCATCCTGTTTACCGTAATATCCTTGCTGCCATCGTGCACCCAAAGGTTCATGATGCAAGGGTCGCCCTGGCGCTTACCCATCTCTTCGGCAATGGCACGGCAGCGAATAGTGTGCTCCACCCAGAAATCACGGATTGCTTTATCCGGATTTGCCAAAGAAAGATTACCGCTCTTCGGATGGGAAAAAGAAGTGGAGTTAAAATCCAGTTTCAGATTGTTTTCAGCAGCCCACTGCATCCAACTTTCAAAATGTTCCGGTTCAACCTGGTCACGGTCCACAAACTTTCCGCCAAAATCGCCATAGATTTCGTGCAGGTTCAGCCTGTGTGTACCGGGGATATAAGAAGCCGCCTTCAATACATCTTGGCGCAACTCTTCCATATTGCGTGCCTTACCGGGATAGTTGCCTGTAGCCTGAATACCTCCGGTCAGCGTTCCGTTCGATTCAAAACCTGCTACATCATCCGCCTGCCAGCAATGCAGGGAGAGGGAAATCTTTTGCAGGTCTTTCATTGCCTTGTCCACATCTACGCCAATAGCCGCATAACGCTCTTTGGCTACTTCAAAGGCTTTTGTTATCAATTCTTCTTTCATGACTTATAGATTTATGATTTATAATTTATGATTTGTTACTTTAATTAGTTTAAGACCTTTATCATTCCGGTTATCTGTTTGAAGTGCAGATAGGCGGCATCCCATACTTCCGTATCTTCCGGCAGGAAGGTTTTCAGTGGGATGGAACGATTGATGAGCCGGCGCATGGACGCTATGTCTTTCTCCGTTCCGGCGGCAAGCGCCTGAATCATAATATTCCCGATGGCTGTCGCTTCCGAAGGACCTGCCACAACCGGAACACTCAC
>ULTJ01034917.1_pt1 | contig 16866 bp, 17 predicted proteins | sample 1957491 | NCBI WGS metagenome assembly ULTJ01 (sample SAMEA4835731, study PRJEB28245) | human gut metagenome | biome: gut microbiome; material: fecal sample | place: Denmark | collected 2008 | reverse complement strand
ATTCTATGATACGCTACAAGATATTTATTCTGAATATCGGTAGCATACCTATTTGCCCAACCAAAAGCCTCAACATATCATATAGTATATAAATCCATCTGTTTTTATTTACTATATGATACATTGAGGCATAAGATTAATTACAGGATAAGCAATCACTTATCACAAGATAAAACATTTACTTGGATTAAAACCATTAGTTATATGTTCATTTTGAAAGATATATCCTATCTGATTGCAGACCACCTTTGTACCATTTATTTCAGTATCAATATTGGTGTGTGAATGTCCATAAATCCAAGCATCTATATGGTTGTCAAATATAAGTCCACTCAAATCAATGGCAAACGCACTGTTTAGAACAGAACCTTTATGATGATTGGCTACCACCTCCAATGTCGGAAGATGATGTGTTACAACCACAATGTGTTTTGCGGTACTTTCTGCCAAACTTTGTTTGATGAAATCCAAACAGAAAGTATGCATCTGATTGAACTCCTCCGTTTGAAGCAATTTACCTTGATACATTATCTGACGAAAATCATTCATACCCTTCCAAACAAAATATTCATCAGCAGGAGAAATCCGAGACCATAAAGTACTCATGATAAAATCTGTATCATCTATCCGTACTACTTGATTTTGATAATACCCTACATTTTCTTTGAACATCCATTTCCATTGTAATCCTCTATCCATCACATCGCAATAATTGTAATACTCATGGTTTCCAGGAACAATGAGTACTTGATGATAATTGGCAGATGCCCATTTCCAGAAATTCGTCAAAGGTGCAACCTTGTCTTTCAAGTAAAATATATCTCCGGCAAGAACCAAAATATCACCTGTTACAGGTAATTCATTCTGTTTTAACCACCTGCTGTTATCACTAAACTCCAAATGCAGGTCACTCATATATTGTATCTTCATATTTTTCGGGTTTGTCAATATTTTGTATAAATCAGTTCATAATTCTTTGAATTCGATTCATTGTCCATAATCCCCTCCAAGAAAGAAAATTTATTGTACAGAAATTGGTAGTGTTCAAGTTCTTCTTCCTCAAAGTTTATGCTCTCACAGCAGTTGTCTATCTCCTTGTTAATTTTATCATACAAATCGACGGTCGCTTTTGCTATTCGTGTTTCCAATCTGACAATATCTTCCTTGTTCTTAGCAATAGCCTTTTTACAATGTTCGATTTCTTCTTTGTAAAAGTATAAAACCTCATCAAGAAGGACGTTTGTCAGCACACTTGGAGATGGACTACATGGAAGCACAGTCAATTCACGACTTGGGGTAGTAGTAAGATAAAACAATTTACACCCCAAAGACTTTACAACCTGTTTGTTATATTCATCTATTTCGCGAATGACTTTCATCAAATCTTCTTTAGATTGACTTTGGCATTCTTCATGAGACGGATGCTCTTTCTTTTTCAACAAAGGCATATCTTTGTGTCTTAAATAGACCGTTGTATATTCACTCATACATAAACCTCCTTTTTTATTTCTTATGAAATTGCTTTACTTGTTTTTCAATTATCCTTTTGACCTGCTCAAATGATACAGGTGTAAAGTTATTGTTGTCAACTCCGACATCGTATTGCGTTGGATAGAGATACTGAAGCCGGGCAGCGTCAATTCCAGTGTTGTTTTTCCTCGTGTGAACGTGCCCAAACAATTGCCACACATCTTTGTATCCACCATCAAAGCATAGAAAAGGATAATGATTCAAATATATCCTCTGCTTGCCGACCTCTATGTGCATCTGCATTGCTACATGTTCAAATCTGTCAATGTAGCCTTGGCGTATATTTTTCAAATCATGGTTACCCATAATCAGATATATCTTGCCGTTCAATCTGTCAAGCATTTTAGTCCATTCTGCTGAACCGCCAAGACAAAAATCACCCAAGTGAAAAACAATATCATCCTGACCGACTGTATTATTCCAATTGGAGATGATAGTTTCATTCATCACTTCCACATCCTTAAACGGTCTGTTGCAGAAGCGAATGATATTTCCATGATAAAAGTGGGTGTCTGATGTAAAGAACACCTTGTTGCCATCAAATTTATAGTTCATTCTTCTCAATTTATGTGCATCACTGCACGTTAATAATCCAGTTATCAGTACCCATCAGACGGAAAAGACAGAGGAGCACCACAAAGACAACTGCCACAGATGGGTATAAAACAAAAGTAGTTGGGAAGTTTGGTAAGGACTCTCCAACTACTTTTGTTTCTATTCTAATTTAAAGCACTATAATATGTACCTTATTACTATGTTCGTTGGAAAGTATTTACAATACGAGGTTCAATGCCGGAAACATGAACACTCGACACAGATTCAAGGCATTTATTGCCCCAAATTGTGACTATTGGTAATATGTTCATTCTATTTCTCTGCATTGTTAGTTTTTATATTGTTTCAAAATCGATGCAAAATTAGCAAATAAATTCCATATCCAACATCACTTCCTGAGAAAATCTCGTTCCCCTTTTGCCTATATGATATATGTAAAAACTGAACCTATGCAATTAATACATAGATTCAGTTTCTGCTCATTTAGGCTACTCTATTGATTCCCTAATAATCCGTTGAGTTTCTTTTTTGTACTCCTTACGATCATATTCCACACCTCTGCACATCCAGCAGCTACACGGAGTTCCCGTAGTCTTGTAAACTTGTGCCCATTTTTCTTTTGCCAATTCAAACCAATGAGGATGTTCATAATGGCTTCCATCCTCACGAATGATGCAATGACCATAAGCGGCATAAAGAATCATGCGAGCCTTAAATATACGTGCCATTTGTTGGCGTCTCCAAAATTTGTTTCTTTTGTCCATCGTCTCTTTCTATTAAAGTTAGGATGAACAATGATGTTACTTTTGAAAGACTTAATGTATCCATAGCGCAATATCTCTAATTTACAAAATCAACAATTATCTATTACTCTCGTTTTACAGCTCGATTTTAACGTCACCAAATTCAAGAGGTTCATCGTCTTCTTCCTCTTCAAACCCTTCGGACGCATTAGCTATCAATGCTTTTCCTATCTCCATCTGTAAGAATTTGGGAAGACGGAGCAATTTTGCCATAAGCTGACTATAAGTGAATTCCATTTTAGCATCAAGTATGGGTTCTTCTTCAATACTCATGTCAATTTTCTCAACGGTATCAGCATCTTCAAGAAATTCAGAAAAACTTGGTTCTTCAGGCCAATTTTCTATTGTTCCATCATTGTTGATTCTTAAACGGATATAATCGCCACAATCTGTTGTCTCTGGTATTAATCCGTTAGGTACATAATCAGCTATTTTACATATAACCTTTTTATCTTTATCAAGCAAGAAATATGTTCCACTATCACATACTTTGGCTTGAAGATATAAATCTCCGTATTCCGGCTTCCAATTCAAAAGTTTATGAGTCTTCAAATTGATTATCCCCGACCACATTCCTTTAGAAACCAATGGATATTTGTTTTCGTATAGTTCACCCATCCAAGCATCGGTATAACTACTCATTTCCTCATCATACGGAAAGTATATCATAAGGTAGTGAGCTACCTCATTCAAATTCTGTTCTCCGATTCCCAATAATATCTGCTTTGCCATAATCTATAAAATTAAATTGTAGTCAATAAACTTAAATCCACATCAGGAATGATAGCATCCGCAATCTTGTCTTTAACAAGAAATCCCATATATAGCGGAATGGTTAGCAACTCTCCCTCACGTCCTACATTATATTGTCCCAGTTTGATTGCGTTGTTGACATGATATACCCCCTTGTTCTTCAAAACCGTAGTCATGCTTTTTGCCTTGCCAGACTTTGCCTTGACTTCAAGGATAACGCATTCACCTTTGAATCTCACCAAGAAATCCAGTTCAAGTCCACTGTCCTTATGGAAGTAATATAGTTTTTGCCCGGACTTGCACAAAAAATCAGCCATCAGATTCTCAAAGATAGCTCCTTTGTATCCAAGAAGATTACCCTTTAAAATATCCGCCTGTGTACCATAATCAAGCATTGCCATAAGAACACCTATATCGGTAGTATATACTTTAAAGCATTCTTTGATGGAATTGCCTTCTAACGGCAGTTCCGTAATTTGTGTGTTATAACATCTACGGACTATACCAGCATCCTCCAACCATTGAATACTACCGATATATTGTGAAGCTCTTCCTCCCTTCTTGACTACGGAATACTGGAATTTCTTATTCTCCTTAGCCAACTGCTTAGGTATGGATTCAAAACATTCCCGAATATGGGGTTTATCTGCATCGTCCGCATACTTCACCATATCTTCTTCGTATTCTGCAATAAGATTACGCTGCACCTTATATATAAGTTCAATGTTCTTCGTTTCAAGGAAACAGTTTACCACTTCCGGCAGACCTCCGACAATGACATATCTGTACAAGAGTTCCATCATTGCCTTATGAATCCCTTCTGGAACAATCTGTTCGTTTTCAAAGCATGATTTGACAGAATCAATAACCGCATCGCTAATTCCGTTTGCCCATAAAAACTCCTCAAAGTCCAATGGGTACATATCAATCACGGTCTCATACCCTACGGGAACGGAATCTTGCCCTTCCTCCTCATTTTTTTTCTTTTTACTCTTGCCATAACCTTTCACTCCTAAAAGAGAACCTGTGGCAATGACATCAAAGCGACCGTCTATATGGAATGACTTCAAGGCTGTCCTTGCCTCCTTGCATTCTTGAATTTCATCAAAAATAATGCAGGTCTTTCCACTAACAAACCGACTACCCGGAATCAAAGCCGAAAGGTTGAGAATAATGGTATCGACATCTATATTGCCAGCAAAGGCAGATTTTTTGTCTGGTTCAAGAATGAAGTTCATATAAACTACACTCTCGTAATTCTCCTCTGCGAATTTCCGAACAATGTATGTCTTTCCACACTGACGGATACCTTTTATTACAAGAGGTTTTCGATTCTCGGAGCTTTTCCACTTGGCTAAATATGTTTCTATTTTTCTTTTCAGCATAATATAAGCTTGTTCTTTCAAATACAAAAATACATTTTTCCAAGCGAATAAGCAAACATAACCACACTTTTTGCAATGAATAAAGCATCTGCTATTACATTTTATCAAATGAAAATCGCCAATATCAGTACATTTTTCCAAGCAAATTAAAATATTCCACTGCAAACCACAGAAATTCCAAGAAAATCACTACTTTTGTATTCAGCAAGCGTTCTGTAAAATCCATGCGGAAATCCACTATCATTCAACACGTTGAATCTGATAGCGGACATTCCACTAAAGGGCTGAAAAGAGGCGGTACAACACGTATATGCAAAACAATGAAATACAACGATTTGCATTTGTCCCTACATTCTGTGTACTTGTAAAAACGGAGGTTGTACCGATTAAAATGAATAGTCACTGATAATCAGCGATGTAAATATGCTGCATCGGTAAATAGGCAGTGATTAATAGCTAAATAAGAACACTATGAACGACAGACAAGCTAGATACATTCATCTATCCTTCCCTTTTCGAGAAGAGCTGTGTTCCTATACCTTCGCATTCGAAGATGAGGAAGAAGAACTACAACGACCTTTAGTCAGTTTTGGTTACTGGCAAGGAACTATTGATTTGCAAGCCCATAAACTACTCGAATGGAAGCCTGATTTTGGAGAATGTTATCTTCAGGCAAAAGTATGTGATTCAGGCAGCTATACTTTGCTTGATGCAGACAAGAAAACGATATATACCCTTAAAGGATATGTACCTAACGATGTTATTCCACCGAAGGATGGCGCGGGCGATTATATTCACTTCGGCATCAATACAGACGGAACGGTAGAAGAATGACCGGATGTGTACGATCTTAGCGAATTCAACAAACAAGCCTTCGCAACAATACAGTCATCCCCTATCCTTCCTTATTCTCAGGAGCGCCCAGTATTGAAATTCAATACCATTGGATTATTCACCGACAAACAACCTCAAATGATGGCCTTCTACCGGGATATCTGGGGATTCGAAACAACATGGGACGGTTATGAACCTAACGTGGAGTTGACCTACGACTGTATGCGCCTGATTATGTACCCCCGAAAAGAGTTCGGACAGATGGTATCGCAACGTTTCGATTACCCCAGAGGTTTGAACGGCACCATGAAGTTATCTTTTGTCCTCCCCACATTTGATGCTGTAGACATTGAGTACATCCGATGTATGAAATTAGGTGTACAAGGTGTAATGCCACCTACTACAGAGCCATGGGGACAACGAACAGCCTACATCGCCGATCCGGATGGAAATCTGATTGAAATCTCCTCGTTTCCTGAATCAGCCAAAGAAAAACAAAGAAAGAAAACATATACGCTGGATAGTAAGCGGCAAGAACACGGAAATGCCTACCTACCTTGGGAAGAGGAAGCTGATAAATATCTCATCCGACTATATGATGAAGGAAAAAGTATCAAAGAACTTGCCGAAATATTTGAACGTAATACTGGAGGAATACGCTCTCGATTAAAAAAGTTAAGGAAGATAGAGTAATCTATTTCACTGTAAATGATTATAATCGCAAAAAACAGGAAACACATAACACCATGTCAAGAGCCCAACTTAAGAAACATCTCACTGCACTGACTAAAGAGCAGATTATTGAAGTGATGCTGGAACTTTACAATGCCCGCAAGGAGACAAAGGAGTATCCATTCATAAAGCACCCTGAGAGACAGCACGATGTTTTCTCACACAAGTAACAAACATCATCCTTTTATATATCCCTCTTGCTCATAGCCCCTACCATATCTATGAATCATTTCGACCAATGCCTGTAAGCGTTCATCCGGAACCTCCAGATTCTTATACCTTAAATACTGCTCATCATATAATTTTCGATTTCCATTCTTCAGACGTTGTTCTATATCAGACGGAATAAAAAACTCAGCACGACTTCCCAGATAAGCATAAAACTCAGCCAGAAAGATACAGATACCTGCCAAATCAAAATCTCCAAAATGAAGATAACGGTTTGGAATACTTATCAACCAGTTTCTTAAATCTCTTGACTGAGGATAACGGGATACAAAAAGTACTTTCATCCCTTCAAATAAATATTGCTGTTCACGGATATGCTGAAAGTTTTCTCCATTTTCCATACCCACCACTACAACATCATCAGGAATACAAAAACCGCCGAAATCCTCAATAAAGACAGAAGTTCCCCGCATCGGATGGATTAAAAAACGTTCGCCATTTAAAGTTACTTCTATCGAAGCATAACTACTGACTAGGAAACCTCTGAAAGAACGGTTCCTTTTGACTTTCGAGTCATTCAGTTTGGCTACCTGTTCTGCACGGGACACTTCGTTCCGGCACTCTTTTATATCAATCCACTCTTCCAAACTCCCTTTTATATCATAATGTTGAGCCAGATAAATGCGGCATATTTCAGCATCATTTATCTTCAATCTTCTGTAACGGCCTAAAGGAATTTGGGTTATAATCCCTTCTTCCAGTAACTCTTCCAACAATTCCGATGAGAAACAACAAGAAGATACCATCTCACCATTCAACATCTGCAATATAAGACGTGCTTCAGTCAAGCGCAACGTATTTCTTTTTCTGATATTCATGCTTTATTATAAGTTAATAGCGGAACCACTTTTGTATTGGAAGCCCCGTCCTTACTCAACAAATATGTATATTTATATTCCTTCACGTTATAGGTGGTAGGTGAACTGTTCACCAGCAAAATATTCCTACAATTGGCAAAATCCAAGATGCCTTTCACATTATTAGGATGTAGCTTTCCTATTTCATCCATCATACAATGTATTTTGAAGTCACCGAACTTATGCGAAACCTTCTCCTTAAATACGTTGATAAGCATAATGTTAACCATCGCTTTTACCAGAATATCCGTACCATCAGAACCCACATTCGCAATCTTTTCAACCCATCCCGTATCATTATCATTCTCTTTAACCTTGAATTCCAACTTAAAAGTATCCGCTAACATCAGCTGTTTCCGTCCAGGATCTTCAAGCAGATTTTTCATAAAAGCGAGCAAATAACGTACAGCCGACGCATTGACATCCTCACGAGAAGTTTGCGAAAATAAATCTGCTTCACCCATATTATGTTGATTTTCATCAGTGAACCGCTTTATTTCCAGTAGCAATTGCATCAGTTTGTCACTACTTGGCAACGGACGAAGCGCAATTTCCTTTATAACCCCGGCAAAGTTCCGCTCTACAAAATCTGTATTGATAGCATTGATTGTCTTACTTATTTCCCCTTCATTTCTGGTCAAGTCGCCCACTTCCTTCGAGATGCGGCGTATAATATCAGTATACCGCCTACTGATATGCTTTTGATAATCAGAGATTTTATCATTCTCCACGAACTCACAGAGATTTGATGCAAAATCATAATAATCTTCTTCACTAATCAGCTCCGTACGGAAATTGAAAGTATTCTTTGCTGAAAAATTACCATTGAACACCATGACAACTTTCTTGAATTCCTCCGTTTTCCTGATAGTAGACACAATCAGCGACTTCAAATCTTCCACAATAGCATCACAACTCTTGCGCGTACTCTTTTCGTGCACCACCTCCATCGCTTCCGGTGGAGAAAAGGTATCATCATCACGAAATGCGTACACTTTTCTTAAGCCATCTTCCAGCGCTTGCAGTTCCCGTTTCACCTTAACCAGCAAATCTTCCACTGTTTTCAATTGGAGTCTCAATTTCTCCTTCCGCAAGGCGAAACGTTCATCCAGAGCCGCCAATCTATCTTCAAGCTCTTTTTTCCGGCTTCTCATAAGCGGTTCCCTGTCAAACAATTCCTTTTTATCTCTCTCATAATAAGTCACCTGCGAACGATTATCAGAAATATAAGCTAGCTCTTTCTTTATTTCCTCCATCCGGTCATCACACTTACGTATTGTCAACGTATCCGCCCCCATACCACCTAATTCTTGTTCCCGGCTTAGGCGCAATTCCTGTTTCTGTAACTCCAAATTCTGCTTCCGTACACCAATTTCGTACTCCACAGAATCAACGTAATGTTTCAGTTCGGCTTGAAGCGCAGCTTCTTGTTCCTTATAATTCTTCGAGCAAGCCTTTAATCTTCTTTCACGCTCATTCAGTAATTTCTTCTTTTCTTCTTCTGCGCCATAAATCCGATGGACAAGGCTATTCAAAGCATCCTGAAGCTCTTCGACCCGAAGACGTTTCCACTCTTCCGCCTTCTTCATCCAAATCCCTCGGTCGGCTTGCAGATTTTTCAATTTCACGGGGAACTGCATCTGTTCGGCTTCCAGCAAATGTTGTCGTTCCGTTATTTCATGTATTTGCTTGGAATACTTCTTTTCCAAACGTTCTATTTCAACTCCGGCATCTTCCGATATACGTACCAGATGACCCGCATATTCCAAAACCAAATTTTGTTTTTCCAACCGTTCCCGTCTCAAATCTTCGGGAGTACGAATATCATGCTCCAACGCCGACAAATCCAGCGAAACACCGAATAATGTATCCGAATCATCCGCCAGACAAGGAGTCAACGCATCACTATATAACACGGCTTCCTCGTCAACCACCCTGCCTATGGTATCCTTCCAATCGGGTTTATTATTTTCAAGCCATTCAGCAAATGAGCCTTTTCTTTTCTCTATCAAAGCATCCAGCGCGCTCAATTCTTCCTCTGCAATCAACTTTTTCCTTCGGACATCATCCATCTGTCTCTTAACTTCCAATTCCCGTTCCTTCCGCACAACGGAGCATTCTTGCCTCAAACGCTCCGTCTCCATCCGGCATTGACGTATCAGAATATCCTGTTCCCGTTCTTTCGAGCACAAATCATTGATACTTTTCTCGCAATCGGAAATCTCCTTTTTGTAAGGCTCTTCATAAGACAACTTCACCTGTCGCTTCTCCACTTTGACTTGCTCATCATGCAGTTGTTGCAATTTGTCTTCAGCCACCTGCAACTTTTCTTCAAACCCCGAACACACCCTTTCCTCCTCCTTCCGGAAGTATGATGAAGCCTCCTCCCGCAATTTGCCATACACCGTTCTTTTTTCAAGTATCACGGCCTGCCTACTATTCTCAAAAGAACGGAAATCAACTTCAAGCCTTTCTTCCAATGAACGGTATTTAGATAGTACATCCTGATAAGACCGCGTCAGTTCGGACTTCATATTCCGGACTCGCTCCAATTCCTCCGCTTGAAACTTCTCCTGCGACACTCGCCGCATCATTTCTTCAATACCTATCCGCTCGTAATACCGCCTTTGCTCCTGTACCTTTTTCAAATCCGCTTCAATCACCCGCACATCACCCACCAGAACATCATGCTCTTTGGCATATTTCTCTTGAAGCTCACCTATCAGCCTTACATACCGCTCCTTATCGGCATCCATTTGTGCCATTTGTTCTTTAATTTGAGGAATTTCCAGGGTTGCCCGCTTCTCGGCATAGTTCAACTCTGCACGTTCCTCATCAATTAGCTTGTGTGTATAAATCAAGTCACGATAGAAGTTGATAACCTTATCCGCAATCTTGCGTATAGGAATTTCGCCGTTTTTATTTTTAGTAAACCAAAGCATCACGTCGTTATATTCCTGCTCAAACTCCTTGATTTGGCTTCGATAAAAACTTAAATCCACCGCCATCTCCTCATCGTTCATCGACCGGATAATAGTATCCTTTATAAAATCGGCATCCAATTTAGAGTTCAGAAAAACGTTCTGTATGGTACGCGGAATATTTTGATACTTCGCACTTTCAACAATAGCAAACTTGCGGAATGCCAACAACTCCTGCCTGCAATTATTCCCGAAAATGATATCACGGTAAGTTTCATAACCGATTATCAGCGAACTGACCTGATGCAACTTCCCGATGCGTTCACGAATGCGGTTCCAATCGGCATACACCTCATTCCGTTCATCAATGAACCAATCCCGCTGAAATGCGGCATCTATAAACCTGAAAGCCACTCTTCCCTGCGATTTAACCGCCACCACACAATAGGCGCCATTCTCGCGCATCACCTCATAGACGATATACGAATTGGAATAAGGAAAATAAAAAGCATCAAAACTCTTCTTTTCTTTCGGAATGCCCAGTTTCAATTTATCCGCATTATAAAAAAACAACAAAGCGCGAAGCAAAGTGCTCTTCCCCACACCCTGTGTGCCAATGAAGTGCACATTACCATCGAGCCCTATTTCCGTATAAGGAATATGGGCGCTGTTCATAAAAATAATCTTATTCAGGTATCTCATCCTGTACCTCCTCTGATATGGTGATGCAATCAACCAGTTCCTCCATATAACGAAAAGCGCTCAATACCTTATAGGTACCGTCCACTTCATTTTCCTTCTCTATGAAACCCATCTTTTCTAATTCAGCCATCAATTTCGCCACCACCTCCTCATGCTTCTTTTTGTCCGAGAAAAGTTTAGCAGCCATTTCCTTCAACTCCAGGTCACATCCTATTTGTATTTCAATATCTGCAGCCCGGAATAAAAAGCCCGGTCCGAAAGCCGAATGGTAGGTCTTCAGAAAAATGAGATAGTCTATCCAGCGCTGCGCCGCTTCCAACTTGCGTACCAAATCCACCTTCGCCTCCTTGCGGGTGAAATAATAATAGCCGTCGCCACCTTCCAAATATAAACCAATCCCCTTATAATAGTCATAATAGTCAGGAAAATCCTCTTCGATAATGTCATAATAACGTTTCACCTGAGTGGATACGCTGTTCGAGGAAATAAACCCTCCGCGACTGAGAATATTGAATATTTCTTCCGTATATTTCATTTTTCAAACTGTTTGCATGTAGTTTTCATTTAGCATAAACCACCGGATACTCCACTTCGCCCGAACATTCATAATGTTCCGTAAATTCCAGTTCCTCGGCATACTGGGAAGCAATCTGACAGAAGTAAACCAACTTTTCTTCAAGAGTCACCTCTCTGCGATAACGGTAGTTCATCACGAAGTAGAACAAATGAGCACCCGATGCCGCAAAAGCATTATAAATCTCCTGCAGGTTCACCGTGTCAATCATTTCCGACCGCCCGTCCAAATATTCTTCCGGAATAGCTTCCGCCAAATTTTTCATCCTCCCCTTCCGCTTCTTTTGCTTCTCTGCCAACCTACGGATAAGCTGAAAAGCCTCATCGGATGTACGCAAGTTATCTACCGAAAGTTTGATACGATAATTCGTCTGAGGTTCCATCCATATCGGATTTCTTGCGAAAAGCACCTGGCGTATATTGGTATTTTCCTCCAGCAAGAATTGGTCCTTCAAATACTTAAGCTTCCTTATCTTCTCAAAAATTCGGTTCTGATAATCTATCATGTTCAGATAGTGCACTATTTGCCGACGAATTTCAAGCAAATTATGATAAGACGCATTCAACTGCAACTTGACGTCACTTACCGCATTCCTCATCTGCACATCCATAGCCACCCGGAAGAATACCGGTTGCTGATGGTCTATCAATTCTTCACATTTGGTTATAAGCAAAGAAATGTTATCAAGTTTTTCACTCAGCCGTTCCAGCTTCGCCTTTTTAATCCGATAATTGGGCTCGTTCTTGTATGTATTATCCACATTCCTCTTCAAATCGAGTACATTGCGAATGGTAGTAAGAGCTATATTTTTAAGACAACGCTTCACTTCACGCTGATAATTATACTTGCGTTTTTCATTATTCTCTTTCAGATAGTAATCGATATTCTCATTGAGACGCGACAAATAATCCTGCACGTAAGAGACGTTTATCTCCTCATTCACCTCCAAAACATCTTCAAAGAACTTCAAATAAACATCTTCCATTTCCAAGAAATCACCCGTATCCCTGATTATCCCATAATCTATCAGGAAACGGATGCGCTCCTCTTTATACTCAGTCATCTCCATGGCATATTCATAGCGGAACGAAAGCGACTTACGTTTGGCAAACATCTCCTTTAGAAGCTCTTTCTCACGCTCCAGGCTCTTCACCAATTCGTCTATGGAACGAAAAGTACTCATTGCATCATCTATCACATTTATTGTTATAAGAATGTTCAAAATTATAAAAAAAGAAGTAATACGCAAATATCTGCAATATTATAATTACTTTTGTCGTGCCAAAGAGGGAGAAACAGCCATAAGCTTTCGCATCAGCAGAAACATAAACTCACAATCCCTCCGACTAAAAAAAATGGGGCAGTAGAGGTTTAGTGGGGAGATGCATTATATCTTAGCAATCCTAAAGAGAACTGCCTCGGTGACATTACTTGCGCCCGTTTTGACATTTTGCATTTTCGGTATCCCGAGAATCGCATATTTTCACCCGTTGGCGGGTGAGGGCGGAAATTCGCGAACGAAAATCCATATCTTCTTCATGGATAGCGGAATACGGAAATATATACAACTCAAATAGACAGGGAATAACCGGCTGACCATGCAAAAACGTTCTTTCTTCGGGAGAAAAAAGGCCTTTTCCGGAGAAATGTTTATCTTTCCCGGGAGGGAAGTTAACATCCCTCGCGCGGGAAGTTAATATCCCTCGTGTGGGAAGTTAATATCCTTCGTGTGGGAAGTTAATATCCTTCGTGTGGGAAGTTAATATCCTTCCTTCGGGAAGCATGAAATCTGCGGATTTCTTGTAAAAACACCGCAGATTAATGCTTTTAATCGTACGTTTTCGCCCTATTTCGGGCTTTTTGGAAAGCAAGTATGTCAGTAAAACGGGTGATTTGGAAACAAAAAGCGTCCGATAAATGCCTTTTTGAATACAAAATCAAAAATCAAATCAATCCCCACTAAATATCTACTGCCAAAAAAATTCAGAACATGCAAAATAAAGTCAATCCTGAAGCCGCACCCTACAACTATGCACGTTGCTTCAACAACCAATGTCCGAAAGCCGATAACTGCCTGCGCCGAATGGCTGCACTCAACGACACCAACGAGTATCCTTTTATCAAAAGTGTAAATCCTCAATGCTTTCCGGTAGACGGCAGAGCTTGTCCCTATTTCCAATCCGCACAAAAGATACACGTGGCATGGGGAATCAAACACCTGCTCGACGAAGTTCCCTATAAAGATGTCTTCGAACTGAAACACCGGATGTTGGGATACTTCGGCCGGGGAAAGTACTACCGCTTCTACCGCGAGGAATGTTTCCTCACGCCGGAAGACCAGAATTACATCCGGCAACTGTTCCTCCAAAAAGGTATCACAAAAGAACCTGTTTTTGAAAACTATAGTGACGAATACCGATGGTAGAACATAGTTTTTAATTGGAATTTCGGTTTATTGAGCGAATACCCTGGTGATAAATTGATATAAAACACTTTAAAGACTTGCAGATATCCCTTACAGATAGCTTGCAGATGATTTATCTGTAAGTTATCTGCAAGCCTTCATAACCTTTAATTATCAGACAAAAGCCATCATAAACATACTCCACAAACACTAAACGGGGCAAGTTATTATCTACCTATTTCGGACAATTAGATACATACTCTATAAGTTCGTCATAAAACTTGAATTAGTTTACACTTATTTGTCATACTGAGTCCGTATCACTTAAAAAGTAAACCAATTCAATGATGACGAGCGAAGTATAAAGTCATTAGCATGGCGCGTCTATAGTTATTATACAGCTAAACACTTAAGTACTTAGTTCATAGGTATGAACACTTTGTTTTATATGAATAACAAAATGTTTTATTAGCTATAAACAATATGTTCTCAATATAGAAACGAATTATTTTTCTTTGAAAAAACATTTTGTTTCACAGTAGTATTACAAACTGTTTCAATAAGGAATAACAAAATGTTTTCTTTATTGGAACTAACTGTTCTCTATAGCGAAACAGTTTGTTTCAATGAAGAGAACAAACCGTTCGCTACGTTGGAACAAACTATTCCTCGATTATGCATAAGACAGAAGTAGGAAAGACACAAAAGATAACTCCACACTTATCCTCAAAGAAAAGTAAACAGCATAGATTTTTTCCGCTTTATGATGGTTAGTTCAGTTTTTATTGTACATTTGTAATGTCGAATCTTTTTATGTGTAGCAGGGAAACCTGCCTGAAAACCGTGGCGGGCATTTTTATGCCCAGTCACGACACTCCTATATGGCGGTTCCCGTACCCCCATGGGGAGTGTTAATGCACCTCCAAACATATGCTACACGTATAGGTTCGACAATGGGAAAGGCGGGGATCGCTTTTGCATTTATCTCTTTCCTCTCCCATAAATCAAATTATTCACCTTTATAAACTTAAAGATTTATGGAAAACAGCAATCAATTGGAAGCCCCACAAACAATGCCCGTCAAACCAAACAACATCGTATTAGACACCTTCCAATCAGAAGAAGCCATGAAAGTATTTTATCTGCAAATGTCTGATACAATGAATGTAAATATTCATACCAAAGAGCATCCTGACCGGATGCGGCTGAAACTACTACACGCGAAATTAAAAAAACACATAGACGTTCTTCAACATCTATCCCGACACGAATGGGGACAAAGTGTCGCCGAAATACAGAACGCGTGCGGCGTTTACCTGCTGCAAAACAATATTGACCGCAAAATCCTCCTGCAAAGTAATCGGGAAATCGGCCGACACCTGCAATTCATCATCCAACTAGCAGGAAATATGAGCTTTATAAAACAAATAATGGGTAATCTCAATTACCATTTCCAAAACGTAGATTACATAATAAAAAAAATGGAAGAACCGGTGGAGAAACCTGAAGTATAAATAAAGTTATTTCCGGCAAACAAGCTGTGTGTTTTCATTGATTCGACGGACGGTGTACTGGGTGATGAGGATGGAAAGGTAGCAAGAAATTAAAGCAAGTATAACACTTTGAGATAACTTTTTCATATCTTTGCAATCAACTGGCAGTGGGTTAATACCATTCTTACACTCTTCTCTCCCCGTTCCAAAGAACGTGATATCCTACTCCCCGAGTCAAGAGTTGAAATAGACGTATTGGATAATAGTATTTGACCGTGCCAATGCCGAAAAGCCCAATATGGGATTGACGACTTGGAAAAATGTAGTGAAGTTGTGAAATTAGTATCAGTTTTTCTATTAATATTATATTTAGATTATGCCCATCATCCAAATATCTTCCCTCTCCCACCCCGGAGTAGAAATATTCAGTACCCTCACTGAAGCGCAATTGCGCAACCGCATAGAGCCTTCAAAAGGCATCTTTATTGCAGAAAGCCCTAAAGTTATCGCTGTGGCTTTAGAAGCAGGATATGAACCTATTGCCCTTTTATGCGAAAAGAAGCATATCAGCGGAGATGCCGCCACTATCATTGAAAGATGCGGAGACACACCCGTGTATACGGGTGACAGAGATTTGCTTGCCACACTCACCGGCTATACCCTCACACGGGGTGTTCTGTGCGCCATGCGTCGTCCGCAGCCACGCAGCATTGGGGAAATATGCCGGGACGCGCGCCGCATTGTGGTGGTGGATGGCGTGGTGGATACTACTAATATCGGCGCTATCTTCCGCTCGGCCGCTGCTCTGGGAATAGATGCGGTACTGCTCACCCCTACTTCGTGCGACCCGCTGAATCGCCGTGCGGTGAGAGTATCCATGGGGGCGGTATTTCTTGTTCCGTGGACTTGGATGGAAGGTCCACTCAGCCAACTGAATGATTTGGGATTTCGTACAGCTGCCATGGCGCTCACCGACAATTCAATCTCCATAGACCATCCCGCGCTGGCAAAAGAAAACAAACTTGCCATTATAATGGGGACTGAAGGAGACGGGCTCTCACACGAAACAATAGCCGGAGCAGACTATGTAGTCCG
>ULTJ01004130.1_pt1 | contig 16867 bp, 19 predicted proteins | sample 1957491 | NCBI WGS metagenome assembly ULTJ01 (sample SAMEA4835731, study PRJEB28245) | human gut metagenome | biome: gut microbiome; material: fecal sample | place: Denmark | collected 2008 | reverse complement strand
AAAAGCCAATAACGCAGTATCTCTGCCTTTGTGATCGGCTGGAGGATAAGCTTCATATCCTCACGGGCGCACCACTCTGCCCTGTCGAGAATACCGGTTATCGTGTCGCCGCCCATACCGGCAACAATGATAGTGTCGACCATTTCCGGTTTGCAGCCGTCCAGCCCGTCGCACAAGACGAGCTTGACGCTATCCTCACAGTCGGCATCCATAAGGCTCTGCTTTGCTTTTTGCAAGGGTCCCTCGTTTATATCGGTCGCAATTATATTACCCTTATATCCCCTTTTTACGAGCATCACGGGTATGTAGCCGTGGTCAGTTCCGACATCGGCAACACCAATGCCGTTCTCAACAAAGGAGGCTATCAATTCAAGTCTGTTACTCATATATCTCCATATAAAGCAAAAAGCCGGCATATCCGGCTTTTTAGCTTAGCTTTGATCAAAGTGCCATAAGGTAGGCTTTGAGCTCGACCAAAAATTCGTCGGGATCAACGCCGTGTGCTGCACATGCCTGCTCGAGAGATTCAGCGGTTGCAAGAGCACATCCGAGGCAGTGCATACCAAGCTCCTGGAACTTGGGCATTGCTTCAGGGAAATCTTCAAGGATGTCGGAGATCATGCTCTCTCTGCTGAGATCCATAATTTTTAACATTTCCATAGTCAAGTCTCCAATCTGTTGATTCAAATAAAGAAAGGGGCGCCGCAAAGACGCCCCACTCTATTCCTGTAGGTTTGAGCCTCAGGCCTCTTCCTTCATCTTTGCAAAGCACTCGCTGCAGTAGACGGGACGGTCGGACTTGGGCTCAAAGGGAACCTTTGCCTCGCCGCCGCATGCTGCGCAAACTGCGGTAAAGAACTCACGGGGACCGCGTGCTGCGTTCTTGCGAGCGTCACGGCAAGCCTTGCAGCGCTGGGGCTCGTTCTGGAAGCCGCGCTCTGCATAGAATTCCTGCTCACCTGCGGAGAACACGAACTCCTGACCACATTCTTTGCAAACTAAGGTCTTGTCTTGGTACATTTTAAATCCTCTCTTTTGAAAAACTCGCCTGTCGGCTTTTATATGCGTCAGCTTCTGCTGATATCGCCTGATTTGAAATTCTGCGCCAGTTTGCGCCTTATCCTCTGAATTGCGTTATCTACGGCTTTTTCGTCCTTGCAGCTTATCTGGGCAATCTCTTTATAGCTCAAACCGTTCAGATAATTGCGAAGCACACACTTTTCAAATTTAGATAACTTCTCCAGAAGGGATAAGAAAAACTCTTCTTTATTTCTTTTGTTCTCTCTGGCCAGAACCTGTTCTTCAGGTGATGTCTGAAACATTTCGGCATATGCCAACGGTGGGGTCTGGGATTCATCCGAGAGTAAAGTGTCGAGCGAGACGCCTGCGTTCAAGGGAATGTGCTTGGCGCTCGACGCCGATTTAACTGCTGTTATAAGCCTGTTTTTTATACAATGCTCCGCAAAGGTCCTGAAGCTTGTGTTTTGTGCGGAATTATACTGCCTTACAGCCGAAATCAATCCGAACATACCCTCTTGGATAAGATCTTCGCTGTCCCCTCCCGCAAGAAACAATGGCCTTGCGCACTTGCGCACGAGCCTCATATATCTCTCGACAAGAGCTTCCTCGGCCAAGCTGTCGCCTTTTACAGCAAGCTTCTGTAAGTCATTATCATCAATTTTGGAGTAATTAAACATAAAAAACAGCTATTTTTTCAATTTATCTATTATATTATATTACAAAGTTATTAAATGTCAATAGAAAAATAGCCGTAGTTGAACAAAAATTTCAGTGTTTTTAACAATTCACAGTCCAAGCTCCTGCTGGCCGAGATACTCGATGCCGAGATGGTCGTACGCTTTCTTAGTCACGCAGCGGCCACGAGGCGTCCTTGTGAGAAATCCCTGCTGCAAAAGGAAGGGCTCGTATACATCGATAAGCGTTACGGCCTCCTCGTTTATTGTAGCAGCCAAGGTCTCAAGTCCGACGGGGCCGCCGCCGTAAAACTCGATTATGCTGCGTAGCATCCTGCGGTCGAGCGAGTCAAGGCCGAGCTTATCGACCTCCAGCCGAGACAGCGCCATATCAGCGACTTCCTTGGTTATAACGCCGTCGGCTCTTACCTGCGCAAAATCGCGCACACGGCGGAGCATGCGGTTTGCAATTCTCGGCGTGCCTCTTGAGCGTGAGGCAATCTCATATGCCCCTTCCCTGTCAATCTCGATGCCGAGGATATCTGCCGAGCGCTCAACTATCCTGCACAGCTCGTCGGGCGTGTAAAGCTCAAGTCTCAGCGTAACACCAAAGCGGTCTCTGAGAGGAGCGGTAAGCTGGCCGGAGCGGGTTGTGGCGCCGATTAGCGTGAATTTCGGAAGTTCAAGGTGCAGCGAGTTTGCCGAGGGGCCTTTTCCGAGGATGATGTCTATCGCATAGTCCTCCATCGCAGGGTAAAGTATCTCCTCATAGGCTCTATTGAGCCTGTGTATCTCGTCAACGAACAGGATATCTCCCTCGTTGAGGTTCGTGAGCATAGCGACGAGGTCGCCGGGCTTTTCTATCGCAGGACCAGAGGTGATGCGCATATTGACGCCCATCTCGTTTGCAATGACAGCCGCAAGCGTTGTCTTGCCAAGCCCCGGAGGACCGTGCAGCAGGACATGGTCAAGCGGCTCGTTGCGCATTCTGGCAGCGTCAATGAACACACTTAGATTGTCTTTAGCTTTTTCCTGACCGATATATTCACTTATAGTCTTGGGGCGCAGACCGCCTTCACCGGCATCCTCGGGTAAGATTGAAGAGCTTGTGACCATGGCTTGATCTTCAAGCCCATCGGAAAAATTGATGCTCATATGACGCCTCCTTACATAAGATTTTTAAGCGCTATCTTCACTATCTGCTCAGTCGTCATTCCGCTTACATCCATACGGCGCAGCACGCCGTTTATCTCGGGTGCGGAGTAGCCGAGCACCATCAAGGCGGCAACTGCATCGTTTCTTGAATCGCCGTCTGCCGGCGTTAAAACCGCAGGCATCTCGGCCGCAACGACATTGGCTTCCTTGCTGACCTTGTCCTTGAGCTCAAGAATGACCCTTTGCGCTATCTTTTTGCCGACACCCTGCGCAACGGTTATCGCCTTTTCGTCGCCGTTCATTATTGCCATCGCAAGCGCTTCAGGCGAGCTGGTAGATAATATCGCCTGCGCAGCCTTCGGACCAATGCCGGACACGGTCAGCAACATTTCAAAACAGCGCTTTTCATTGAGTGTAGAAAAGCCGTATAGGTCAAAGCAATCTTCCTTAATATACTCGGATATATAAAGTTTTGCTTTTTCCTTGGTTTTGAGCCTTGAAAGCGTATTTGCGGTCGTATTAACAGCATAGCCTACGCCGCCGCAGTCAATGACGGCGAGGTTTATATCTATATCGGAAACTATACCTTCTAAATAGTAGAACATATATCTGTTACTCCTTTACTCAAAAGCGATGTGGAGCTTCGTGCGTGGCAAATAGCCAGCGCCACTGCATCGGCCGCATCGTCGGGTTTCGGTGCTGCGGGAAGCGCAAGTATTCTGCGGACCATGTCGATGACCTGATTTTTCTCGGCTCTGCCATAGCCGACAACGGCTTGCTTGACTTGGAGCGGGGTATATTCAAATACCTGTACGCCTGCCCTGTATGCTGAAAGAAGTATTACTCCTCTTGCATGGGCGACGGCTATGCCGGTTGTAATATTGGTGTTGAAAAAAAGCTCCTCAATTGACATGACATTGGGGTTAAACGACGATATCAGCTCGTTCATGTCCTCAAATATCCTGTCCAGCCTGCTGGAGAGCGAGGTGTGCGCCGGCGTGCTTATAACTCCGCAGGTCACGAGCTTCATTTTACTTTTTTCAACATCGACTATGCTGAAGCCGACGGTCGCAAGCCCGGGGTCTATGCCTAATATCCGCAAGATCATCACTTCCTATCAGTAAATTTTAACACACTTACTCACCATTCGCAACAATAAAAACTCCCCACACTCGGTGGGGAGTTTGACGCTTATTTCGCTCTCGGATGAGCCTTATTGTAAACATCCTTAAGCTGCTTATTGATAAGCTGGGAGTATATCTGCGTTGAGGATATATCCGCATGTCCGAGCATTTCCTGAATGGAATGGAGGTCGGCACCGTTTTCAAGCAGATGCGCTGCAAAAGAGTGCCGTAGCGTGTGCGGAGTTATCGTCTTTTCTATGTGCGCTTTTTGCTGATAGGACTTTATTATCTTCCAAAAGCCCTGTCTAGACATACGCTCACCGCTTACATTGACAAACAGCGCCTGTTCGTTGGGCATGGCAATCATCTGCGGGCGAATAAACTCAATGTACTCTGAAAGTGCCTTGATCGCAGTCGAATAAAGCGGGATAAAACGCTCCTTGTCCTTGCTTGCACAGCGGATGACGCCGGCAGAGGTGTTGACATCATTGATATTAAGTGAGATAAGCTCACTGACCCTGATGCCCGTTGCATAGAGAAGCTCGAGCATTGCTCTGTCACGGTAGCCCTTTGCATCGGTGCACGAGGGCTGCTCAAGCAGAAGCTCGACTTCCTTGCTTGTGAGAATCTGCGGAAGCTTCTGAGTTGCCTTATCAGGAACGAGCTTGGCAGCGGGACTTTCTTCGATATACCCTTCTGTCACCAAAAGTCCGTAAAAGCACTTGACGGAAGCAATCGCACGGCTGACGGTAGCAACGGATTTGCCGTTGCCCTTGAGCCAGCTTATATAATCGGACAGCTCTTCCTCGGTCACTTTGTCGAGGCTGTCATCCACATGGGCCTCCATATACTCACTCAACTGCCTGATATCTCGCAGATATGAACTGAGGGTATTCTGTGAACACTTTTTAACTTCAGTAAGATACTTGTTGAAAATTTCAAGGCACTCTGAATTAAGCATTCAACCGACCCCCTTTCTAAAAAATCTTATTTATGTCGGAAACTCCGATAACTGACAAGATAACGAACGCAGCGCCGAGCACAAGCGTTTTAATTAGCTCCACCTTAAATCTTCTGTCGCTTCGCATTTTGCCGTACAGCCTCTTGGCAGAGGTAGCGGAGCTGCACGAAAATGCCAAGACAGAAAAAATGAGCACCAAAACAGAGAAAAAAGCTTTGGCGATAAATATAATGCTCAGCTTATCGGCCGGCATTATGGTAGCCAGCGACATAGCAAGCACAAGCCCAAAGGCGAAATTCAACACCGGAAGAATGACCGTTCCGATGATCGAAAACGCCGTTAGCTGCACGAGCAGCAAAAATAAAATGCAACCAAAGACACGGTAGTCAAGATTGACTATCGCATACACCCCATTCACCGCCTGCGGGAACGAAGGCTTCATAAGAACATAAGCGCCAAGGCCAAGCATAAAAGCTAGGCACATCAACAATAAACCGGAGCTATCAACACGAAGATGACGAGCCGGTTTATGAAGCAGTTCAGTTTTCATACCGTCACCTCAAATGCAGCCTTGTGACCACGAGAATAACGGTTAAATTTACATAATAACTTAGGTAAACTAAATATAATACAAATTCTCGTTGTAATCAAGACTTTTTAAGAAAAATGATGATTTTTGTTAATTATGACCGTATATTATGTTAACCGTATTATGTTAACCACGACACTGGCTTTTTCTATGAGCTTGAATTCACAGGGAATTTTCACTATATTTCGTAATTGCTCGGCGATTACAGCACAACATGTAGGTAATCACTTGAAATTATGTAAACCGCAATTCTTATTTACAAATAGTTATTGAAAATTCATGATTTGCGCTTTTTGCGTAATTTTTTGTTACTTTTAGCTAAATTGAACTTGCTCCCTATAAAGCTGCTTACCAGCGATATGACTAATATTTTGCCCATCGCTGCTGCCTGCGGCGCCTGCATATCCAGTAAAAACGCAACCAAAATTATAAGTCCGGCATACGCCAAACCCGCAAGCAGTCCGTTTAAGCTCCCTCCTTCCCTGCCGGATGAGCGAGCCGTAATGCCGCATGCGAAACCTGCGATTATGTTAATTACGATGAGCACGGCGCCTATGCTATCCTCGTTGAGCTTTCCGCTTTGCATCATTGCCGATATCGCCAAAAGCAATATTATCGTAACCGCCAAGCCCACTATCACCGATACCACTATTGCTCTGCCGTTTATCTTTACTGTTTTTGATGACTGCAAAAAAATCCCCCCGAACTAAAGATGTTTGTACATCTTATTAGCTCAGGGGGATTTTAATGCTAAATTTTACTTCTTTGCTTTTGCCTTGGCTTCGGCAGCTTCTGCTCTGACATTGCTGCTGACAGCCCACTTCTTGAACTTAATGCGGACCTTGTCTTCGCCGGTCTCGATTGTAATGCTGTCTTCGGTAACATTTACAACAACGCCCATAATGCCGCCGATGGTAACAATCTCGTCACCGACAGTAAGTGCATTGCGCATAGCCTCTATCTTCTTCTGCTTCTTTTTCTCGGGCCTTATCATGATAAAATACATGATGAGGAAGAAAACAACAAGAATGAGGATCATCTGAAGATTGCCGCCGCCTGATGTAGAGGTTAACATTAGTATACTCCTTAAATATAATTAGTTTTTTATTTTACGAGGATTATTATACATATTAAACACTATCTTTTCAAGTGTTTTATATCCTCGTATCCAACAATTTTGAATATTTGCCCCTAAACTCGCCGAAGTTGCCGTCTTCGAGCGATTTTCTGATGTTTTCCATAAGCTTGTTATAGAAATAGAGATTGTGCATTACGGCAAAGCGCATGGCCAGCATCTCGTTTGCTTTTAACAAATGTCTGATATATGCCCTGTTGTATCTTCTGCACACAGGGCAGTCGCACTCGGGGTCAATGGGCTTATCGTCTGTCAGGTACTTTTCGTTTTTGATGTTGATAATTCCGCTCCAAGTAAAAAAGTGTCCGTGTCTGCCATTTCGTGCCGGCATAACACAGTCGAAGAAATCAACACCGCGGTAAACGCTTTCGATAATATTACCCGGTGTGCCGACACCCATTAGGTAGCGGGGCTTGTCCTTGGGCATATATTCCTCAACCGCCTCAATCGTATCGTACATTTCCTGATGGGTCTCCCCCACCGCAAGTCCGCCGATGGCATAGCCCGGGAGGTCGAGTTCTGCTATCTTCTTCATGTGCTCTATTCTGATATCGGCAAATGTTGTGCCTTGGTTTATGCCGAACAGCATTTGTCCGGGATTTACCGCATCGTCCATGCTGTTGTACTCGTTGAGCGCCGCCTTACACCTTGCCAGCCACCTATATGTGCGATCACAGGACTTTTGAACATAGTCACGGGGCGACGGTATCCTGATGCACTCGTCAAAGGCCATCGCAATATCCGAACCGAGGTTCGATTGAATCCTCATGCTCTCCTCAGGGCCCATAAATATATGTCTGCCGTCGATGTGAGAATTAAACTTAACTCCCTCTTCGCTTATCTTGCGCAGGCTTGCAAGCGAAAAAATCTGAAACCCGCCGCTGTCGGTTAGAATAGGTCTGTCCCAAGTCATGAACTTGTGAAGTCCACCCATGGTCTTGACTATCTCATCGCCGGGTCTCAAATGCAGATGATAGGTGTTTGATAGCTCGATCTGACAGCCGATGGTTTTAAGATCCGCCGCAGAAAGCGCACCCTTTATTGCCGCAGCCGTGCCGACATTCATAAAAACGGGCGTCTGCACGGTTCCATGCGGGGTCTCAAACTCGCCTCGTCTGGCGTGGCCTTCCTGCTTTTTTAATGTGTACATAGGTTTCCTGCCTTACTAATTATTCGATCATCATGGCATCGCCAAAGGAAAAAAATCTATACCGCTCCTTAACTGCCGTGTTGTATGCGTTGAGGATATTCTCTCTGCCTGCCAAGGCGGACACGAGCATAATAAGCGTGCTCTCCGGCAGGTGGAAATTTGTTATCAGTGCATCGATACACTTAAACTTATATCCCGGGTAAATAAAGATATTAGTCCAGCCGGAGGTCGCCTGAAGTGTGCCGTCCTCGGTTGTGAAGCTTTCAAGCGTGCGGCATGAGGTCGTGCCAACGGCAATGACCCTGCCTCCTGCCCTCTTGACGGCGTTGACAGTCTCGGCGGTTTCCTCTGGTACGATGCAAAACTCGGAGTGCATCTCGTGATCTTCTATCTTATCCGCCTTCACGGGCCTGAAAGTGCCGAGGCCAACATGCAGCGTCACATAGCATATCTTAACACCCATATCCGCTATCTCCGCCAGCAGTTCCTTTGTGAAATGCAGACCTGCTGTCGGGGCGGCGGCACTGCCGAGTTCCTTCGAGTAAACGGTCTGATAGCGTTCGGAGTCCTGCAGCTCCTCCTTGATATACGGCGGAAGCGGCATTTTGCCCAAGCGTTCGAGAATTTCAAGGAATATACCCTCGTAGCTGAACTTGACTATCCTATTTCCGCCCAGCGTCACTTCCTCAACTACTGCTGTCAACTCGCCGTTTCCGAATACAAGCTCTTGCCCTGGTTTGGTTTTCCGACCCGGACGGCTCAGGCACTCCCAGCGATTATCGCCGAGATCCCTGAGCAGAACAAGCTCAACTGTGCCGCCAGTCGGCCTTGCACCGATGAGTCTTGCAGGCAGCACTCTCGAATCATTGAGCACAAGGCAGTCGCCCTCGTGGAGGTACTGCTTGATATCATAAAAATGCTTATGTTCTATCTCGCCCGTCTGCTTATCTAAGTGCAAAAGGCGTGATGTATCTCTTTTTTCGAGCGGAGTTTGAGCTATCAGCTCCTCCGGCAGGTAAAAGTCAAAATCTGATTTGTTCATCCTAAATATGCTCCGCTAAAATAAAAATCGATTATTTCCTCACAGTTTGCGCTCTTATTCAGCGCCATTGCGTAAGCGCCCCACTGGCTCATGCCGCAATTATGCCCCCAGCCGCTGCCTTTGAACACCCATATGCGTTCCTTTTGCTCGTTTTCATAGCTAGAAACATCATATCTGAGGCTGTTAAAACCGGTTACCCTAAAGCAGTCTTCGCCATAAAGCGTGACCGTATTTCCCTTTGAGTCACTAAACACGAGCTTTATTACATTGCCCATATCGGATTTTGTGACCTTGATATCTGCGATATCGGCAAGCTCATAGTCGCTCATAGCAAGCCGGTACACAACATTGGCGTCATAAAGCTCGGCTTTCCACGACTTGTTGTAGTACTCGATATCCTTTTCGTTATCGTCCTTAACACCGCTTAGGTAAGCACGCTTTTGTGAAAACACATTTGCGCTGCTGTCGGTAGCTCCGCCATCAGACGACATATAGTACACCTTGCACAAAGAGCCTCTATATCGCACATACTCGCCCGCTGTTGCAGCGGCGGCCTTGTTAGTGCTCTCAACCGTGCCGGTCACGCCACGGTAGACCTGACTGTATGTATCATTTCTGACATCAAAGCCACGGTCTATGTATGCGTTTATGTTGTTCATGGCGTAAGTTCTGGCACAGGCGCCCTGAGCTTTGAGCGCCTCCTGCGGCCAGTCACCGTGCATTTCATATGGCAAAACGCCCATGACATAGTCCTCAAGGTCAACAAAGTTTATGACGGTGAGCCCACCGCCGGAGCGTGTATACTGAAAATCGCCGTGATATGCGTTTCCGTCAAACCATGTTTCGGCTTTTTCGGATTTTGAGACCGGTCGGATCGCTAAGTTCGTCTCTTCGCCAACATCCATGAGAAATTGAAGCTCCGAAGTGTCGGTTTCGGCGGCAAGCACGGAATACCTACTGCCGGTAAAGGGTTTTGCATCCATGCTGCGGCTTTTTATGGCCGACATTGTTTTAGTCTCATCGGCATAAGCACCTACGAGCACCTTGTACTCGCCGTTGATATAGCCGGGAAAACCTCCCCAAAGCGTATCGGCATACTTCTTAGCGGATGCAAAGTCGTTGAATTTTTTGTTCAGTACCATGTGCCATGGGCCGACGACCATACCGTCGGGCAGCGTAAAACCGCTGTCACCACGCATGGACAGCGCCGTAACCTCGGTCTTGCCGAGCTCGTGAAATTGCCGAGCATAGTCAAAATAGCCAAACAGATAACCGCTCCCGACACTGTTGAGAAGTCTTGCCTCATACACGGAAGATCCGCCGGAGCGCAGACCGACCTTTATTGTTTTGATGACCACGGGCAGGTCAAAATACGCAGGTGCAGGCGCTTTGGCTTCGCCGGCATTAGCTGCTGGTGCTGCCGCAATGGTTAAGCAAGCTGTCAGCATAAGCGTTATAAAATTCTTGACCGTGTTTGACATATTGCCCGTTCCTTATCAATATTTCGTGGAATTTAATTATAATACGGAAGCGCAGCAATTTCAACGATTATATATCATACGCCTATATGTAAATGAATATATTATTGTCAGTGATTTGTGATTGGAGGATTATTATGGTTAAAACGCCAATTTTCAAGGGCTCCTGTACAGCAATAGTTACGCCCTTTGACGAGCACGGCATAAACTTTGAGAAAATGAAGGAGCTGGTTGACTTTCAGTATGATAACGGCACGGCGGCAATAGTTGTCTGCGGAACGACCGGCGAAAATGCAACCATGACCCGATACGAGCACGAGGCATTAATCGAATTCGTGTGCCGTTATAACGAGGGGCGCATGAAGATAATCGCCGGCGTCGGCAGCAACGACCCTAAAAAGGCACTGGGTTTTGCTCAATGCGCCATGAGATGCGATGCCGACGGTATTTTGATGGTCACGCCATACTATAACAAAACAACGCAAAAGGGACTGGTCGAGCACTTTACATATGTCGCCGACAGGGTCGATATACCGATGATAGTATACAATGTCCCAAGCAGAACGAGCATCGGCATCAAGTCGGAGACATATAAAAAGCTGTCGGAGCACCCAAACATAAATGGTGTCAAGGAAGCGTCCGGCGATTTCAGTCTATTTGCCATGACACGAGCCTTATGCGGTGACGATCTGTATATCTGGAGCGGCAACGACGACAACACCGTTCCGATGATGGCAATGGGTGCACTCGGCGTTATATCTGTCGCATCAAATATCGTACCGGGGGCAGTCGCAAAGCTTTGCTCGCTGTGCCTTGAGGGCAATTTTGATGATGCGCAAAAGCTCTATTTTAAGTACGCAACCCTGTTTTCCGACCTGTTTATAGAGACAAATCCTATTCCGGTTAAGACCGCAATGAAACACATGGGGCTGGATAACGGCAAGCTTCGTTTACCCCTGACAACTATGCATTATCCGAACGAGGAGAAACTCTTAAAATCAATGAGCGACTGCGGAATTAAAATTAAGTAATAAAAAAGGACACATTGTGTCCTTTTTTATTACTTAATCGGGATAGTGAGCTCTTACGCCGCCGATGAGCTTGGGCCTCGTGTATGCTGCATTGACGCTTGCACAGCCGATGGTTTTGACTGTGAGCCGCAGCGGGACGGCAACATCCTTAAGGTGCATGCCGATGAGCGTGCAGCCGATATCAAGTCCGGCCTTGGCTTTGACATGCTCGACAACAACAGGATCTTTCATATTATCGTATACCGCTGTTGCAAACGAGCCGCCGGCCTTGGGCATCGGCCGAACGCAGACCTCTTCTAGCATGAATTTTTCCGCCGCTTCCCTTTCGATGACAAGTGCACGGTTAAGGTGCTCGCAGCACTGGGCGGCAAGAAATATACCCTTTTCACTTAAGACGGACAAAATGGTCGTTGCGACCTCAACGCCGGTTTCGGGCGAAGACCCCTTGCCGATGTGCTCGCCGAGTATCTCACTGGACGAGCAGCCTACGACAACAAGGTCACCGGCTTTGAGTTTCGACTTTTCAACAAGCTCGGTTATAGCGTTTTTTGTATCTAAATAAACATTCATATTATCATCTCCAATGCTATATTAACATACATTTGAATATTTGACAACAGGCCTATATCGTAGTATTATTATATAGCAAAATTCTACTGAATGCGAGGTGTTTCGATTTGAAACGATTACTCTCACTTCTTCTGTCTGCATGCTGTGTATGCGTGCTCTTTACCGGCTGCAGCAAGACGGAAGATACCGGCAAGGCTCCCAATGTGGACACTGACGGACTTGCCGTAAATGAGGTCGTCACCGGTCCTATCAATCCGCTTACTGGTGAAACCGTTGAGACGGATACAAGTTCTGCCCGTCCTTACTGTGTTATGATAAACAATCACCCCAGCGCCCGTCCCTGCAAGGGTCTTGCCAACGCAAGCATTGTTTATGAGGCGCTTGTTGAGGGGGATATTACCCGTATGATGGCCGTGTTCACCGATATAAGTCAGACGGATGTCGGTTATATCCGCAGCGCCCGTCCCTACTATGTCAGCCTCGTTCAGGCATATGACGCAATTTATGTGCATTGTGGCCACAGCGACCAGGCGAGAGCCGATATCAAGCAGTACGGTGTCAGCGATATTGATGCGACCTTCGGCGAAGGCGGCAGCGCATGGGTTCGTGATAAGAACAGAGTCGGCCGTGTAAGCTACGAGCATACCCTCTATGCTAAGGGCGACAAGATCGCAGAGTACGCTGCAAAGAAGTTCGACCTCGAGCACTCTGACAGCTTCGACACCAAGTATGGTCTCATCTTCAGCCCCGATGCAGCTTCTCAGTGCGATAAGGAGTCCAAGGAATTCACCATCAAGTACCTCAGCAGCACAGCAACCACCCTCAAGTATGTTGCTGACCGTAATTGCTACAATGCATTTATCAGCGGTACCGAGTACACGGACGGCAACGATAAGCACATTGACTTTGCAAATGTTATTATCCTTAATGTCGGCAATAGCGTTGTCGATAGGAAGGGACACCGTGAAATGAACCTTGTCGGTTCCGGCACGGGTTATTTCTGCAACGGCGGCAAGTATGTCGAGATCAAGTGGGAGCGTGCAGACCGCAACGACAACTTCCACTACACCCTCACCGACGGCACTCCCCTCGCCCTCGGCGTCGGCAAGACCTTTATAAGCATCGCTCCGCTGGACAGCACTGGCAGCGTTACTTGGTAAAACGAATATAGTTTAAGCTCCGCAATGCATTGCATTGCGGAGCTTTTTCATATCATTTAATTCTCGGAATTATAAGAAGTCTGCCGACTATATCGGCGTCTTCGTCTAATTCGTTCAGTGCGATGATCATTCCTATGTCTGAGCTATAATGCTTTGCTATATCCCAAAGATCGTTTGTCTGCGCCATGCACATGTAAACGGACGCGGTTGGGATGCTTTCTGTCGGCTCGGTTACTGTCATAGAGCTTACGATTTGCAGTGTGCGAGTTTGCTTTAGCTGCACCTGCGCCGCAACAACTGCAGTGACGGTCAAGTCTTTGCCGTTTATGCTTGATTTGAGGGATGAGATGCAAGCCGAGGTGCTGTCTATAGTCTCGTTTTCCTCGATCTCAAGCTCAAACTTTGCGCTTCCGTAGAGCTTGACTGAGCGAATCTGTTCATCGACCGATGTGCAGACACCCTCGACTGTCAGCGGTACGGTGAGCTCGCCGTCTGATACCTTAGGAGTTCCGACGATACCGGACAAGTAGAGCACCTTTTCTATATCAAAGTCGGCAGACTGTGTGAACTGGGCAGTTTCGGTTTGACAAAGCGTCCTTTCGCTTATGCAAACAGTTCTGTCCTCCTCGTCGAGTGCAGTTTCAGCGCCGCAGACATATGCATCATCGACGAACTCGATTGCTTTCGTTTCGGTGCAAACTATCTGCATAACGGCATGTATCTCGAACGATACATTGCCGTCTTTTAGCTCGAAGAAATCACCGGTCGGCAATATGCTGACCGTATAGTCCGGCATAATGTCCCGCTCCGGAAGCTCGAATATCTGCGAAAAACTCTGCGTTGTCTCTGCGATCTGAATATTTGCTCTGCTGCAAAACACCGCCTTTATATCGGCGTGACCCTTGACTATTAGCTTTGAGCCGACAGCCTCGGCGGAGTCGGCGCAGAAATAAACTGACGCTGCAACGAGCTGTGCATCATTATCGATGCCTTGCGGTACAAAGCTATTTTCGAGTGAAAAAGTCTTTTCGGAAACGAGATTTATGAGCCTAATATCGGCGCTGCTATTCCTTAAAAATGTGTTCTTTGGCGTTTCCGCCGGTGCGGTGTACCAGCTGAAATCACAATTGCAGTAGCATTTTTGACTTACGCCGACCTGGGCGTTGATCATGACTTTTCTCGGGTTGAGTATCCGTGTATCGACAGATATCACATCAAGCTCTGCAACAACTGCACAGCCGCTGTCTGCAGAGCTGACCTCAAACTCGCACTCAAACGGAATGTCCGTGCTTAGTGTGCAGAGACCGTCTCCCGATTCGGGAACATATACAACTGTCACCTTGAGTTCGCCGTGCATCACTGCCCTGCCGGACTCGACATCCTTTGAGCGTATTGAATACTCTGCATTTGTCATTATAACTCGGAGGATGTCCTCTTTTGTGTCGGGAACAACGATATCGGAGCTGATATCGCAAACCTTTTTGCCGCTGCCTATCAGCTTAAAGCTGCTTAAAAACCTTCGTTCAAGTGAAATATCCATAAGCGTCTCCCTTGCTATTGTATTTGTACATCATATGTGGCCAAGTTTTGCAATATTCGCTTATCTGCACCTGTTGAGCCATATTCCAAACGAGATAAGGCCGGCCGCCAAGGCAAACCACCAAAATTGAGACGGCAAAACGAGGGATAAGATTATGACTATTCCGAGCAGTATTGCGATCATGGCAATGATCGAATGTCCACCTTTATGCAAAAAAACCGCCTCCCTGCACAGCGTTACTATACTCTATGCGGAAGACGGCGTAATTATTTAGTTTCCCAAAAGTTGTTTTGAGCGCTCAGCTCATACAGACGCTTGTATGATTGATAGCGGCTTTGCTGTATCTCGCCTCTTTGCAATGCTTCAGTCACGGCACATCCGGGTTCTTTCATATGGGCACAGTCATTAAAACGGCAGTTGCCGATATATTTTTTGAATTCTCTGAAATCGTACTGAAGCTCCTGCTTATCGATGGTTTGCATCATCTCGATATCAAATGAGGCAAAGCCCGGGGTGTCGGCAATAAAGGCATCGTCGCCAATATCATATAGCTCAACATGACGGGTCGTGTGCTTGCCACGACCAAGCTTGCTGCTAACGGCGGCTACCTCGATATTAAACTCGGGAACTATCGAGTTTAATATGCTTGATTTGCCAACGCCGGAATTGCCGGTAAAGGCGCTTATCTTGCCCTTGAGCGCAGCTTTGAGTTTGGCAATGCCCAGCCCTGTTGCGGCGCTGGTGCGCAGTGTAGTAAAGCCCGAGCCCGTGTATATAGTATAGAGCCCATCGGCAGGGTCAATGTCGACCTTATTGATGCAGACAAGGAGCTCACAGCCCGCTTCTTCGGCAATGACCGATACACGGTCGATAAGAAATGGGTCAGTGACGGGGTTCGTATTGGCGGCAACAAAGACCAAAGCATCAATATTTGCGACGGCTGGTCTTATAAAGCTGTTTTTTCGATCAAAAACTTTTTCTATAAAGCCTTTTCCGTTTTGATCTATCGCAAAGTTGACCTTATCGCCGACAAGTGGTGAAGTGCCATCGAGCCTAAATTTGCCCCTTGCCTTACATTCGTAAACCTGCTCATCGCAGCTTACATAATAAAAGCCGCTTAAAGCCTTGACTATCGTTCCCTCCATGAATTATGCCTCACCACCGGTCTTGCCGGAGGATATCTGAATGCTAATCTTCGTGCGTGCGGTGACACTTTTGCCGGCCTCAAGGCTCTGCCAGATGACGGTCCCTGCCTCATATTCGCTGTCGACTGTCTCAATCGAGCCAACACTGAGCTTGCTGCTTTCTATCTTATCGATAGCAGCGCTTTTTGACAAGCCGACTAGATTCGGAACGAACGTAAGCTCCTTCTCGGGGCCGGTGCTGACGGTTATAGTCACGACCGAACCCTCATCGGCAGATTCGCCGGCCGCCGGACTTGAATAGATAACATAGTCCTTCGTGATGCTCGGCGACGGTGCTTCGTTGACCTCGTATTTGAAACCTGCCTTTTTGACGAGTTGTATAGCCTCGTTAAGCTCTTTGTTGACGATGTCGGGAACGATCTTCTCGCCGTTCGCTTCATCAGGGATAACGTCTGTGGAGACTACAAGTTCAACATCTATCTTGTCGTCCTTATTCTTTATGACCTTGCTCTCGCCCTCACTCGGGGTCTGCTCAATGATTATGCCGGAGTCGTGATCGGGGTCGACCTTGAAGGTAACGGTGAACTTGAACTTACTCTTATAATCGGCATCATTGGTCACATCGTCGCAAACCCGGCCGACAAAATTCGGCACCTCTACCTTGTCGGGCGTTGAGAACAGATCCTTGATAAAATATCCGTTAACGAACACAAGAACAAGGATAATGAGTATCAAAACGGCAATAACGCCCGAGCCAAGAGCAAATTTTCTTTTTTTCTTGGATTTCTTCCTGCGGTTGCCTGTCTCCTCGACCTCGATGTTTTCCGTGTCAATGCCTTGAGACGAGGCATCAAGCTTTGCCTCGGCAAGATGCTTTCTAAAATTTTCAAGCTCACCGAGCAGCTCACCGGCCGACTGGTAACGGTCGTTTATATCCGTTGCCATGGCTTTGAGGCAAATGCGCTCTAACTCTTCAGGAATATCGGGCACTATGAAGTGCGGCGGTATAGCCTCAGTATTCATATGCTTGACGGCAATTTCAACATCTGACTTACCTTCATAAGGGAGCCTGCCGGTCATCATCTCGTACATG
>ULTJ01037369.1_pt1 | contig 16882 bp, 17 predicted proteins | sample 1957491 | NCBI WGS metagenome assembly ULTJ01 (sample SAMEA4835731, study PRJEB28245) | human gut metagenome | biome: gut microbiome; material: fecal sample | place: Denmark | collected 2008 | reverse complement strand
TTTTAGTTAATGATTTGAATTATGCTACTATCTCGTAATAGCGGGTGCAAAGATAGGAAAGATTTTTGATTTTTGATTTATGATTTATGATTTATTTATTTGTGGGGGGGTGATAATCTTGAGAGTACCCCTCCAGCCTGTCCGAAAACTTATATCTGCTATCGCTTTGACGCGGATGACGCGGATTGAACGGATTTTTAATCTTCTTATCCGCTAAATCCGTTCAATCTGCGTCTGAAAAATAATCAGAAAGAAAGTAACCACAGAATTTTCGGACAGACTCCCCCATACAAATCATAAATCATAAATCTCAAGAGTATCTCCGGGGATACCTTATCAATATGGCCAATATGGCGAATATACCCATACAGAAGGGGTAGTACAGGTTACCGATAATGCTCAGTGGTGATACGCTTGCCAGTCCTGCCGCTATCAGCATCTGCGCCCCGTATGGAATGATACCCTGTATCAGGCAGGAAAATGTATCCAGTATGCTCGCCGTTTTTCTACGGTCGAGATGGAAACGTTGGGCGATATCCTTGGCGATAGGTCCCGTGGTAATGATGGCAATCGTATTATTCGCGGTGCAGAGATTGGCGATGCTGACCAATGCCGCAATGCTGAATTCTGCCCCTCTTTTACCCCTGACGTGCCGTGTCAGCCGTGAAATAATGAAATCTATTCCTCCATTATAGCGTATTGTTTCGAGCATACCGCCCGCCAACAGGGTGATAATGATGAGTTCGCCCATCCCTGTGATGCCCGTCCCCATCGCTTCGAACCAGTCGAAGAAATCCATCCTCGTGCATAGTCCGATAATTCCTGTGGAGATGATGCCGAGGAGCAGGACCACCATTACATTGACTCCTGCTATGGCGGTACCCAGTACAATGAGGTAGGGGATTACTTTTATCCATTCTATGTCCTGTATCTGCGGTGAAGCCGATAAGGGCAACCCTTGGAAGATGTAGATACCCAGTACGACAAGTGCCGCCGGTACTACAATCATAAAATTCACCTTGAATTTATCCCTCATCACGCAGTCCTGCGTCTTGGTAGATGCGATTGTCGTGTCCGAGATAAACGAAAGGTTATCGCCGAAAAATGAGCCTCCCACGACGATTGCCACCATATAGGGAAGGTCTATTCCTATCTTCTCTGCCAGTCCCACGGCTACCGGTGTAAGGGCTACAATCGTTCCCACACTCGTTCCGATGGAAAGCGAGATGAAACAAGCAGCGATAAAAATACCTGCCAGCAACAGGTTGTTCGGCAGGATATGCAGCGTAAGGTTTACGGTTGCATCGATTGCCCCCATCTGTTTGGCGCTTTGTGCGAAGGCGCCTGCAAGGACGAAAATCCATATCATTAGCAAGATGTTCTTATTCCCGGCGCCCACCGAAAACTGATAAATACGCTGTTCCAGTTTCAATCCTCTCGTGATGGCGATAGCATAGCACGAAGAAAACAGGAACGCTACCGTAATAGGTACCTTATAGAAATCATTGACAAGCAGTGATGTCACCAGATAAAGACAAAGAAAAACTACCAGCGGGCTCAATGACCACCAGCCTCCTTTGCGCCTTGAGGTTGTCTCTGTATTTATATTTGTAGACATATAAATTAGTTACATGATAAATGATAATTTTTTCACCACGGAGGACACGGAGGTCACAGAGGTTTTTTAATTTTTCAGACGCAGATAACGCAGATGACGCTGATTTTTTTCTTAAATAGCGGCATTTTTATTTTTATTAGCAGCAACTCTATCTGTCATCCTGAGCGAAGTCGAAGGATCTCTTCCCTCTTATATATTAAAAGAGTAGATGCTTCGACTTCGCTCAGCATGACAGATAGTAACAGAGTAAAAAATCCGCGTCATCCGCGTCTGAAAAATGAAAACCTCCGTGTCCTCCGTAGTGAAAAACCAAAAATCGCTGCAAAGTTATAAAAAACAAAGAGCGGCACAAAATGGTTTTGCGCCGCTCTTATTATAATTAGCTATTTGTCTCCGTCTTTTTAACTTCTTTCTACAGCGTCACCCCAGTTTTGAAGATAGCGATTTCTTTATACCCCTTCTTCTCATTATTCACAAACTCACCGCTTGCCACCCGGATCACATACTCTATGAACCGTTCGCATGTCTTCTCCATCGGTTCATTTTCGAGGATGACCCCTGCATTGAAGTCAATCCATCCCGGTTTATTCTTGGCGAGAGTCGAATTTGTAGAAATTTTCATCGTCGGCACATACGTTCCGAAAGGCGTTCCGCGTCCGGTAGTAAACAGCACGATATGGCATCCGCATGAAGCAAGCGCGGTAGCCGCCACCAAGTCATTGCCCGGAGCGGAAAGCAGATTTAAACCTTTCACCTTCAGGCGCTCACCGTAAGGTAATACCCCTTCCACATAACTCTTGCCACATTTCTGCGTACACCCCAACGCTTTGTCTTCCAAAGTCGAGATACCACCGGCCTTGTTGCCTGGAGAAGGGTTTTCACCCACCGGTTCACCATGGGAGAGGAAATACTCCTTGAAGTCATTAATCAGTTTCACCGTTTCGTTAAACAACTCCTTGTTGCGGCATCGGTTCATCAGGATAGTCTCCGCGCCAAACATTTCCGGTACTTCCGTCAGTACGCTCGTTCCTCCTTGGGCAACGAGGAAGTCAGAGAACATTCCCAGCAACGGATTGGCAGTGATACCCGAGAAACCGTCGGAGCCGCCGCATTTCAATCCTACGCGTAACTCGCTCAAAGGCACCTCCACACGTTCGTCCCGGCTTGCCTTCTCGTAAAGTTCACGCAGCAGCTTCATTCCTTCTTCATATTCATCCTCCACCTTCTGTGTCACCATAAATTTCACGCGGTCGGTGTCATAATCACCCAGGAACTCACGGAATGCGTCCGGCTGGTTGTTTTCGCAACCCAGACTGACTACAAGCACCGCCCCGGCATTGGGGTGCAACACCATGTCACGCAATATTTTCTTCGTATTCTCATGGTCGTCCCCCAACTGTGAGCAACCATAATTATGAGGATAAGCCATGATCGCGTCCACCCCTTTGCCGCCCGTCTCACGGCGCAATCCTTCTGCAAGTTGGTTGATGATGCCGTTTACGCAACCCACGGTAGGGATAATCCATATTTCATTGCGCACACCCACATCACCGTTTTTACGGCGATATCCTTTGAATGTTAAATCCTTCTTCGGTATATTCAGCGACACTTCCGTCGGGTTATACGTATACTCCAGCAAACCCGCAAGGTTTGTCTTGATGTTATTTTCATTCATCCAGTCCCCCTGCTTCTTTGCCATACGCGCATGTCCGATCGGATATCCGTATTTCACTACATTTTCGCCTTCGGCAAAGTCTTTCAGCGCAAATTTATGTCCGGCGGGTACATCCTCGTTCAAAACGATTTCCTTTCCGTCCACCGTGAGTTTTTCGCCTGCCGTCAGTGCCACGATAGCCACTGCAACATTATCCGCAGGATTGATTTTAAGGTACTTTGTTTCCATCTTTTTATTTACGATTTTACGATTTTACGATTTACGATTAGGGTTACTTTATTTACGATTTTACAATTTACGATTGAGGTTTGTTTACGGTAGGTAGTTCCTTTTTTTGAGAATTTGCTATTTCCAATCGTACATCGTACATCGTAAAATCGTACATTTCCCCTCTCTTTTTATTTATTATAATAAAACTCAATATTTTCCTTTGTCAACAAATCAATTGGCATGAAGTTCTCCCTTGCCACCTCTTTCTTTAGAATCAGATGGTCGCACAACGTCTTGATGCCATCAAAACCTTGTAGCGTAGGCTGTTGGGCAATCAGGAAGAAAATGCTTCCTTGTTTCAGGCAAGCCACGTTCCGTTGCAGCAAGTCATACCCCATAAGGTTGAAATCCGTTTTCTGTTGTTTCTGTAGGTACTCCCCGATGATATAAGCCTTGGAGTTGAACGTAATACCGTTTTTCACCGTGGGATGAGCCAGGAAAAACTTATCCAGCATCTGTGAGTCCTCACTGTCACGTTTTGCATGCAAGTCCAGTTCCCAGATGCGGCAATCCGGATGATGCTCCTTCATATATTCCCTGAAACCTATTTCCCGGCGTTCCTGCTGGTTAGACCCCACGATACCTTCATTTATCTTACGGAAAATCACCACCTCCTGCGCATCTTCGCCCGCAAGCAACATCAGCATCCGTGCGGCGAAATATCCGCTTTGGTGTGAGTTCTGTCCGAAGAAGGAGAGGGCAGGGGCTTCTTTTATATTGGAGTCTATATATATATAAGGTATAGAGTGGGTCTCCAGTTCGTCCGTAAAAGGAGTAGTATATTGCGGGGCGGTAGGGGCAAACATCACCCCGTCCGGCTTTTGCTCCAGAATTGTGCGCGCCGCTTCGGCAAACGAACGGTAATCGTACGGGTCATAATAAGAAAGTTCCACCGTGATGTTGAAATCCGAATAAGTAGCCAGCGCATCCTGTATTCCACTCTCCACATCCGTCCAATATTCACCCTTCTCATGTTGCGGCAGCAGGCATGCAAAAGCATACTTCTTATTGGAAGCCAAAGCGCTGGCATACATGTTAGGCTGATAATTCAGTTGTTTCAGGATTTCCTCCACCCGTTTTTTGCTGGCTTCGGATACTCCGCTTCGTCCGTGGATGACGCGGTCTACGGTTCCCACCGACACATCCGCCATTTTGGCGATGTCTTTAATTCTGATTCTTTCTGCCATCTGGTTATACAATTATTCATTTACAATTTACATTGTACATCTTTTTGTGTCCGCACACAATAATAATCTCAATATTTTCGATACAAATATATAACAATTTTTGTAATTACGAAAATTGTTGTATCTTTGTGCCCGCACACGAAAGCTATGAAGAACAAACCTGTTTTAAGTTTACTCTCCATAGAATCAGATGCTTAACCTCCATTTAGGGGTGAAAATGATAAATTGAAAGGAATAAATTAATCACATATTTAATAAAAACATAGAATTATGGGAAAGAAAGTCGTTACATTAGGTGAGATTATGTTGAGACTGTCCACTCCGGGCAATACTCGTTTCGTACAGTCCGATTCTTTTGATGTAGTATATGGTGGCGGTGAGGCTAACGTTGCTGTCAGCTGTGCCAACTACGGTCATGATGCTTACTTTGTAACAAAGTTGCCGAAACATGAAATCGGTCAGTCAGCAGTCAATGCATTGCGCAAATACGGTGTAAAGACAGACTTCATCGCACGTGGTGGCGATCGTGTAGGTATCTATTATCTGGAAACCGGTGCATCTATGCGTCCCAGCAAGGTTATCTACGACCGTGCACATTCTTCAATTGCCGAAGCGGATCCTTCTGATTTCGATTTCGACGCTATCATGGAAGGCGCCGACTGGTTCCACTGGTCAGGTATCACTCCCGCCATTTCCGACAAAGCAGCCGAGTTGACCCGTCTGGCTTGTGAAGCTGCCAAGCGTCACGGTGTTACGGTATCCGTTGACCTCAATTTCCGTAAGAAACTCTGGACAAAAGAAAAAGCCCAGTCCATCATGAAACCGTTGATGCAATTCGTAGACGTTTGCATCGGCAACGAAGAAGACGCCGAACTCTGTCTCGGTTTCAAGCCCGATGCTGATGTAGAAGGCGGTAAGACGGATGCTGAAGGTTACAAAGGCATCTTCAAGGCCATGGCTAAAGAATTCGGCTTCAAATATGTAATCTCTACCCTGCGTGAATCATTCTCTGCCACCCACAACGGTTGGAAAGCAATGATTTATAACGGCGAAGAATTCTACGAATCCAAGCGTTACGACATCAACCCGATTATAGACCGCGTAGGTGGTGGTGACTCCTTCTCAGGTGGTATCATCCACGGTCTGCTGACGAAGCCCAACCAAGGTGCTGCCCTCGAATTCGCCGTAGCTGCTTCTGCCCTGAAACACACCATCAACGGTGACTTCAACCTCGTTTCTACCGAAGAAGTAGAAGCTTTGGCAGGAGGGGACGCAAGCGGACGCGTACAACGCTAAGTTCATTTACTATTAGACTATTTACCATTTACTATTTGATACTCTTGTTGATGACGACGGAAGAATTGAGAAACAGATTGAAAGCGTTTGCTATAAGAATTGTCAAATTGGTAGATAAATTGCCTAATACATCGGCTGGTAGGGCTGTTGGAAATCAGATTGTTCGTTCCGGGACGTCTCCAGCCGCAAATTATCGAGCCGCTTGTTTAGGAAAATCAGACAAAGATTTCTTAAACAAATTGAAAATGGTGGAAGAAGAACTCGATGAGACTTTGTATTGGATAGAACTTCTTGGTGATACAGCATTGGTAAAATCTGAATTACTTTCGGATTTATATAAAGAAAACGAAGAACTTCTGAAAATAATAGTCAGTTCGATAACCACTATGAAGGCAAGAATGAATGGTAAATAGTTTAATAAAAGAATAAGCAGCAAAACATTCAAATAGTAAATAGTAAATCGTCAAATAGTAAATAAGAACATGAGTAGATTTGATAAAATATCCGTCCTGGCCAAGATTGGTTCAACCGGAATGGTTCCTGTATTCTACCACAAAGATGCAGAAGTTGCAAAGAAAGTAGTAAAAGCTTGTTATGACGGAGGTGTCCGTGCTTTCGAATTCACTAACCGTGGCGACTTCGCTCACGAAGTATTTGCGGAAGTAGTGAAATTCGCAGCAAAAGAATGTCCTGAAATGGCAATGGGTGTAGGTTCCATCGTAGACCCTGCCACGGCAGCCCTGTACCTCCAGTTGGGTGCATGCTTCATAGTAGGTCCGTTGTTCAACCCCGAAATAGCTAAAATCTGTAACCGTCGTCTGGTAGCCTACACTCCGGGATGCGGAAGCGTTTCAGAAGTAGGTTTCGCACAAGAAGTAGGTTGCGACCTTTGTAAGATTTTCCCGGGCGACGTGCTCGGCGCTAAATTAGTGAAAGGCCTGTTGGCTCCGATGCCTTGGTCCAAACTGATGGTGACCGGTGGCGTAGAACCCACACAAGAAAACCTGACCTCTTGGATTAAAGCCGGTGTGTTCTGTGTAGGTATGGGCTCCAAACTCTTCCCGAAAGATAAAGTTGCCGCTGAAGACTGGACCTACGTTACCGAAAAATGTAAGGAAGCTTTGGCTTATATTGCGGAAGCAAGAAAATAAAAGAATGTGAGGATTTACGATTTGACGATTTACGATGTACGATTGGAGTCGGAATATTGAAATCGGAGTATTGATATAAAGGGAACTTTAATTGTCGAACTAATATTAATCGTAAATCGTCAAATCGTAAATCTAAAAGAAATCGTTTTGTTTAAAGGTGTTTAAAGGGGACAGCCATCGAAGCGCTACGGTGCTTTGGTGGCTTGTTTTTTTTGTTTATAAGTGTAAAAGCCCCTCCTGAAATCTAAAACAATGTTATAAAACATGCGATTTTACCCCATACCGTTTGCGAGCACGGAAAAAACACATACCTTTGCAACGCAGTTGGGAAACTGCATGACAGTTTAATTACAAAAAAGTCTTTGTTTATAATAGGTAATTAGTTGATAGGTAAAAAGATTGAATTTGATTTTCATAAGCTAAAAATAAGATTAATAATAGGTAATTAGGTAAAGGTAAAAAGTTGAACATTTGGAGTTTTTAGATAGGTAATTGAAAGTTGTTTTTTAGAGGTAAAAAGAAAGATTGATTTTTTGGATAACAAATAAGATGACGAATTAAAAGAAAAGCCTTATAAGGCTTTTCTTACACAAGGCGAGGGGCTCGGGAGAGTTTGTTCGTTTTTTTGTTATATTCCTTCCTCTTTTTTACATATTTTATTCAAACATATATTCTTTTTCGTATCTTTGTCCAATATATAGCGCGCAAATATGAAAAAGACCTTGCTTCTCATCTTGTTGGCCGCCTCCACGGTTGTCACGTCTTGCATGGATAAAGATATATACGATCCAAGCAAGCAGAAAAACGATAATTCTACGCAAGAGCTGGATTTGTCTTTCAAATTTTCTATGAAAACAGAAAAGGCGATTACAATTTCTGCAATAGATGCACTAGGCAACCCGGGAGAAGCCGTGCAATTCAATATCTACCTTCAGGCTCCACTTACGGACGAAGGCATCTCCCACGATATCGCCCCCGCCTACACCGGCTATACCGGCAAAGACGGCCTGCTACGCACCTCTATCGTAATACCCGCCGACGTCAAGCGGATTTACGTCTATCCTGTTACTCCCGGTTTTGGCGAAATACAGGCTGTGGACGTTACAGACAATATCTCGCTCAATTTCCATGGAGTACCTCTCCCGTCACAGGCAAACAGCCGTAGCGCAGCTACTCGTGCCATCGACCTGTCGCAGATCAACTCCCAATCCCGGTGTATTGCCACCCGTTATAATATTTTCACCCCATTTGTTGCAGCCGATGCCAACGCAAACGGGATATTGATACCCGGAAAATCCCCCTTGGTAACCAGTGAACAACTTCCCAATGACTTTCTCAATCTGGTGAACAGCTGGTATCCCGAGCAATCCTTCCAAAACGAAGAACTGTTGAATCTATCCAGCGACCTTGTAGTCACCGATGATGCGGGTGCCGAGATTTGGATAACCTACATCAGCGATGGCGGATTCAGCGAGGGGAGCGATAATGAAAAGGTATATTCCTCCTTGCTCTACTACAACTACGAACCCGGCGATTTGACATCCGTTTTCGATGTCTACAAAGGCGAGCAGGCCAGTACTAACGTAACCAATGCCGGATTGCATATAACGATGCTTTTCCCCAACGTCAATTCCCGCCAATGCGCCCCGGGCATCAAAGTACAATTGCTCTATTGGGATAAGGACAAAGAAGCATACAGCACCCAGTTTCCCAAAGGCACCCGTATCGGTTTTGTAACCGCCCGCAGTGCATACAAGAAACTGGATACCCCCATTGACAATGGCGCTTCCTATTGGTTTGCCCAACCCGTTTCCGCTCCGGTCACCAACTCCCATAGTCCCAATTACGAATTGTTTTATTCCACCCCCTGCCTCAATGGTAAAGGCCTGGACATATCCAATGCCATCATTCGTTCATGTCCCGACTATGGCTGCATGGTCGCAGGTATGGATGTCCGTTATTGGGACGACGTCAAATCCGACAGGGACTATAATGACGTGCTCTTCAAGATTGTATCCAATCCGCCCAAAGGAGTCACCCCCGAAAACGATATAGACGTAACCCCCGTTTCCCCCTACGACGTTCAGTATGGCACACTCGCCTTTGAAGACCTTTGGCCTTCCAAAGGAGACTACGATTTCAACGACCTCGTCCTCGATTACACCTATAAGCGAATCAAATCCGCCACCGGCATCACGGAACTGCAACTCGACTTCCTGCCCCTGGCACGTGGAGGTTCCATAAAATCAGCCTTCTGCATCGAATTACCCTTCCCCTCCGGCATGGTGAAAAGCGTATCGGGAGCCGCCCTCGAACCCGGCAATGAAAAAGCCACTTTGATAGTCTGGGACGATACCGATAAAGTATTCGGTGGCAAGTCAGGCCTGATTAATACCTATAAGAACGTCACCAAAGTAGAAACAGGATTAACCACAATAAAAGTGACGCTTTCCGCTCCACTCGCTGATACGGAAATAAAGTTCTTGAAATTCAATCCATTTATCTATGTCAGTGGAGCCCGTGGGCATGAAATCCATTTAGTCGATTATCCCCCCACGGCAAAAGTGGATACCTCCTTATTTGGTAACGATAAAGACCGTTCAGACATAACCAAAGGTATTTATTACCGCATGGACAACACCTATCCCTGGGCATTGGACATCCCCCGTATATCCTCCGAGTCCCCCTCGTGGAGATATCCCCTTGAAGGAGAAAACATCACAGGTGTATATCTGAACTATGAGAAATGGATACATGATAAATCAGATTATAATTGGTTTGATTCCTCAGTTCCCGGAAATGTAGATAACGATAAATTGTATTAAAGGAATAAACATTGGAAAGCATTTTTCATATATTAGACTGGATATTATATGTGCTGTTTGCGATAAACGTATGCTATCTTTTGGTTTACAGTTTGGCTTCGCTTCGCCGGAAAAGAACTCGACCGACACCCGCAAAAGTATATAAGCGTTTTGCTTTGCTTATAGCTGCCTATCGCGAAGATGCAGTTATCATGGATACCTTAAAAGCATGCCTACAACAGGATTATCCTAGCGATTGTTATGATGTAGTAGTTATTTCAGACCACATGCAGTCCCAGACCAATGAGCGTTTAGCTGCATTGCCCATAAAGCTACTTCAAGTTGATTTTGAAAAAAGTACCAATACAAAATCTCTGAAAGCGGCTTTAGAGTATCTTGGAGAAGGTACTTACGATATTGCATTGATTATAGATGCCGATAATATTATAAATTCTTCCTATCTGTCCGAAGTTAATAATGCTTTTGCTGTTCCGGGTACCCAGGTAGTACAAACTCATCGTATAGCCAAGAACTTAAATACTGATATGGCCTATTTGGATGCAATAAGTGAAGAAATCAATAATTCTATTTTTCGTTTAGGTCATGTCAATTTAGGAATGTCGGCAGCCTTAATAGGTTCAGGTATGGCGTTTGAGTATTCTCTGTTTTATGAAGCCATGATGAGTAATCTTTCAGTGGGAGGATTTGATCGTGTGCTCGAAATGAAGCTGCTCTATAAGCGTATTTTCTTCCATTATCTTCCTGATACATACGTATTGGATGAGAAAATACAAAAAGTGCAAAGTTTTTATCAGCAACGTCGTCGTTGGTTATCTGCTCAATATTACAGCTTCGGTGAATTTGCTCGGCATTTATTACCTGCAATTCGTGATAGAAAGTGGGATTTCTGTGACAAACTGTTCCAGCAGGCATCTTTCTCACGAGTTCTGTTGTTAGGCTTTATCTTTCTTATATCTCTTGTCACTTCCATCTTCTTTCCTGGTTGTTGTGTTAAGTGGTGGGGCCTATTACTTTTCCTGCTGTTGGCATTGGTCGTGGCTATTCCTCGTCATTTCTGGACTCGTCGTATTTTTAAGGTTATCTGTTTAGTTCCATATTCCTTTATGTTGATGTTTTTTAACCTTTTTCGCTTGAAGGAAGCAAACAGACGGTTTATCCATACAGCGCATGGTACAGAATAAAAAAATATTATTAGTTTTCAAATCAAAAGTATATTGTGATAAACTATTAAAAAACGGCGTCACTACAACTATGGCAAGACCTAAGAAAAAAGACCCTCAGATAGAATTGAAGAAACTTCAGGCGGAAAACTTTGTCTGAGGGCAGAGAATGCGTTGCTAAAAAAAAGTGAAGGCCTTAGTCGAGGAACAGGAAGCCCGGGCACGTCTCAAGCGACAGAAGCCATTGACGAACTAGGGCCTAAATATCCTCTTGACTTATTATTGAAATTAAGAAAGATGACTCATTCCGTATTCTATTATCATCTGAAACGGCTTGAAGGGCAAAATAAATATGCAGTGGAGAAAGAGAAAATCAAATCCATTTTCCATGAGTACAAAGGACGTTATGGATATAGATGTATCATATGGGAGATGCGGAACCGTAGTTATGTCATCAACCACAAGGTCGTACAGCGTCTCATGACAGAAATGCATATCAAATGCAAGATGCGCAATGTGCGTTACATTCTTATAAAGGAGAAATTGGCAGGATTTCTCCAAATATAATCAGGCATGACTTTATGGCTACTGAGCCAAACCGTAAATGGGCATTCGATGTCACCCGGATAAATATAGGAGCTACGAAACCATATCTGTCGCCTATTCTTGATATGTTCAATGGTGAGATTGTTTCCCATAACATATCCAACAGCCCTAATCTTGAACAGGTGTAGACATGTTTAATAAAGCATTTGATAAGTGTGATAACCTTGACGGACTCATACTTCATTTTGACCAAGGTTCGCAATGCCAACACTTCGGATATTGGAAAAGGCTTGAAGAGCATCATATAAACCAAAGCATGTTGATAAAGGAAAACTGTCTGGAAACTCTATGATGGAGATTTTTTTCGGAATTATGAAATCAGAAATGCTATACGCTGAAAAGTTCGAGTCTCCGTAAGACTTCATAAAGAAGAATATATAGATTATTATTATAATAAAAGAAGCAAATCACGGTTAAAAGGAAAGAGTCCGGTATAATACCGAACTCTCTCTATAACTGGAAAATGTTTAACCAGCCCAATTCTTGGGGGGCACATCCCTTTTCACCTCAAAGCACGGACACTCCTTTGTCCATTCCATCGGCTCCACCTCCCCGTCACCGTTCAAGTCCGGGCTGAGGTCCCGATGCCCCACAACCCGGGCATCGGGATAGTCCTTCAGCAACGTCCTGACCAGTACCCGGAGCGAATGCCGTTGCCATTCCGTCCGTGTGTCTTTGGGCAGACCATAATGATCCAATCCGCCTTCATAACAGATTCCTATACTGTGAGCATTGTAGCCCCGTGCATGGGCACCGACCCTCTCGACCGCACGTGTAGTAAGGATTCTTCCGTCACGGCGCACATAAAAATGATAACCCGTCCCGTCAAATCCGCGCTTACGGTGAGCAGTCTCAAGCGCCTGTCCGGTAAAAGGGCAGTCCTCGCACGTAGCGCTGCAATGTATCACAATCAAATCAATAAATCGCATAACTAATACTTTATACCTTATCCCACATTCATCGCATTCGCCCCGAATACGCCGAGAACGGCGGAAGCCACAGCAATTACCACTTTCAAAATCGTATCCCAAAGCCCTGTCTTAACTTTAATCATAATAGCCGTTTTTTAAAATTGTAAATTGTCAATTGTAAATCGTCAAATCGTAAATCCCCTTATCCCAGCGGATTCTCATTCTGGTCCTCTCCTTCGCCTGAGCCGCCACCATTTCCGCCATTGCCACCGGACAAACTGTTTCCATCCTCATTGACAAGTTCAAAAGCGAGGTTATTGGGAGCCCCCTTCGTGGTGGCGTTGGTGTCGTTCACCAAGCGAAGCGTGTTGGCAACCTTGAAGCGGATATTCACACGCTCGATGTTCTTCACCGTGCAATCCTTGGCTGCTTCAGTGGCACGGCACTTGAACGTGGTGTGGAAAAGGCCGAAACCGTCCAGCTTCACACTGTTGCCGTCAGTCAGGGTTTGGCGCATCTGCCGGACAATGGCCTTGCCTACGTGTTCCACGTCTTCGGCGGACATGGCACCCAGTGCTTCGATATCCTTTGCCAGACGTGCGAGGTCAAAAATCTTGGCATCTTTCGACTTGCGTTTCAACGTGTAAACCATTGGCGACTCTGCATCTCCGATTTTTTTGTGGCGCTGCGTGCGCACTACTAATGCATTTGACATAATAAAATGAATTATTTAAAAACTGAAAAATAAATCCGGAAACGAGGGTAGGGGGAACATTTCTCCGAAGAGATATTCCTGCTTCGTTTCGTTGAAACAAAGATACTACATCAGCAAAGGGCATACGGAGCTTATCGGAGCTTATCGGAGGATAACGGAGGATATCGGAGGATATCGGAGGATAATGAGAAATGAAGAACGAAGAATGAAGAATTCCTCCCCCTTGTGGTATGCCTGTATAGCGCAGCCTTAAAATCCGCGTCATCTGCGTCATCAGCGTCGAAAAAATTAACCCTCCGTGCCCTCCTGTAGTGAAAGAAAGAACCCACCCATTTAAGGTGGCCCCAATACATCAACAATCAGTTGTACCTGTGCCGGTGTGTACCTCCGGTGCGTCGGGTTCATGCCCGTATCCAGCAATCTTTGCTCCAGTCCCGGGGCAGCTTGTATCCACTGGTTAAATTGATTGACGGCAGTTTGCTGCGTCACTCCATGAATGTAGCGTAAAGCCAATTCGCCTTTTCCATAACAACGGATGGGAAAAGCCGTTTCCAAGTCGGAATCATCTGTTTTTGTCATTAATAATTTATGGTTTATTGAAATTTCGTATGTTCTAGTCAAACAAACAACCCTGTATGGGGATGTCTTCCAGCCAGTTCTTGTCATCGAATATCGTGTTGACCGGCCCTTTTGTATCTCCGTCGGGACCATGCACGATGCCTTCCTCGCAAGGCCAGTAGCGCCCGTTCACCCGGTTGTAGACGAACGTGCTGCTGGTGTGCGCGCTGCCCAGATGCTTAAATCTCACCTTGTCGATATAAATAGTCACGATATGTTTTTCGTCATTACGGTCCACGTCGATACAGATGTCGCTCATGTTACCGAAGTTGGCGGAACCGTTGATATCATTCATCTCCACGCGGCGCAATCCACCGGTGATGTCCCGGTTCACCTTGCGCGGGTGCGCCACGAGGATGACGAGGCACTTATGTTGCGCGGCAAAGCGGCTCAGCTTGTTCAGTACGGAGGTGATGTAGTCCATCTCCGTTTGTCCCTGTTCCAAGCGTTGCTCCAGCCGGTTCAGCGGGTCGATGATGACCGTGCGTACTCCCCGGCGGTACACCAGTTGGCGGGCTTTCTCCAGGATATTGTCGATGGTGTAGGCTTCGTTGCCCGGCAAGATGTGCGTCACGTTCTCCGTCAACCACCGTTCCGTGCGGTCAAAAAGCTCTTCCGTCATCCCTGCATCCAGTCCAAAGCGCCGCCCCGTCAACTTCTCCGCCAGTTTGCACAGGTGATAGGCGATAGGCATGTTTTCCGGACTGAAGAAAGCGATTTTCCACTCATGGCGCAGGCAAAGCCGCAGAACCAACTCATCGATGAATTCCGATTTTCCTTCACCGGGACGCCCCGTCACCACCATCAGCCGTCCCGGCTCAAAGGTGCAATGACTGTCAAAATCCTCCCAACCTGTTTCAGCGCCCCGCTTCAGGCCGTTCTCGTAGAGTGAGCGTAAATCCTCGTGGCAGTCCGTAGCCGTGAAAACACCTTCCAGCGGAATCTCCTCCGCCTGTTGCAGGCAAATGAGGAGACTCTCTACGCCGTACTTCACCAGATGTTCGTTGGCGTCCTTGCATTCCGCCCCGAAGTGTACGATGCGGCAACGTTCGGCTCCCAACCGCCGCACCAGTTCCTGGCGCAGCACTCCGCCCGCCTGGTCTTCGTCAACGGCGATATAGAAGAGCCGCTTGTCTTCGAAATGCGTTTCCACGAAGCGGTCCATCCACGCCAGGTTGCTTTGCGCGCCCGCCGGGACGGAGATTACGTCCTTCCGTCCGGCGGTCATGAAAGAGGCGGCGTCAAATTCCCCCTCTGTGATGATGCATTCCGGCGTACCCAGGATGCCGTCCAAGTTATAGGGAATGAGTTCCGCCCCCGTCACCATCTTGAAGTGCTTCTGCCCGCTACGGAATTTGGTATTGATGAGTACCCCGTTTTCAAAGTAATTGAAGCAGATGCAATTCTCCTGCCGTTGGCTTTCCGGGATGAGGACGCTCTCTTCCGTGATGCGCAGTTCGCCCAGCAGGCGCTGCGCCAGGCAGCGTTCCACCGTCCAGTAGCGTTCAAGCCGTTCGCTGAGCTTTGCCTTGGCGGGGTCGTACACCGGCCGGCGGAAGTGCGACGGGAGTTTTGCCGATTTTTTGAGCATCTCCCGCCGGCGTATTTTTTCCTGTTCTTCGGCGTCGTCGGGCACGTAGAGCGAGTAGCCGCAATGATGGCAGTAGCACAGCCCCTTGTCCAGGTCCACGGACAATGATTTATTGCCTTTATGCCCACGGGTGCTGTTGCATTGCGGGCAGATGGCCTTGATTTTGCCACTGCTATGGCTCCGGGTATCAATCCCGTATTTATGAAAGTTTCTCATGTCAATTGTTCTTTTCGTTTAAAGTTATATTTGGATACATGGCTTTAGTAAATGGAAAAAAATCTGCGTCATCTGCGTCGAAAAAAATTAACCCTCTGTGCCCTCTGTGTCCTCTGTGGTGAAATTTTCTGCTTCCCGTTGCCGCACTTCACCGTCCTCATTGCCACACCTCAGCAACTGAAACGCCTCACTTCACACTCCCCGGAATGTGGTGTCAAGGCTGCTAAAGTGTGGCGTCAAGACTGTTGAGGTGTGGCGTTTCCCCCACCGGAGTGTGGCATTACCGGAAGTACCCTACCGCTTCGCGGCTCTTTGCGCCGGTGGTTCCTGGGAAACCCATCTGTGTTCCTGCATGTTCCAGAAAGCCGTATCATTGGGACGTGGCGGAGCGTCAGCCGGGATGGGACAGCCCAGGTAAGTGCGCTGCCCGTTGCCACTGCGTTGTTCATAGCGGTAAGGGTCGGGTGGCAGGCCGTTTTCTGCTGACTGTCCGGCATCGAGGGTGTGCAGTGCATCCCTCAGCATCATGGAAGTGCGGCTCCCGGCCCTGATGAAATTGATGAAGTAACTGTGCACATCGCTCATTGTCAGCAGGCTATCCCCCTTGTCGTATGTCAGGATATGCTCTTTGAAAAACTCGGTGGCTGCCTTGATGTACTTTTTCAGCAACGCTCCGTAGCCACTTTTCATGTAGGCTATGTCCAGCCATGCGCTTTGGCTTTCCGGTATGCCGTCCACCAGTTCCTGCCAGGGACGTATGGGGCGTAGCGGAGCCTGCGGCCGCCCGGAGTCATCGCAGACGTTCAGCGTACATCCCGATGTTGCGGTCGGTCGTCCGTCGGCATCACCGTTTTCAGTAGAAGTCCGGGAAGAAGAACTAGCGGCATCAGCAGTTTCTTTTTTCTTTTTTTCTTCTTCTTCTTCTCTTTCTCTCCTCTTTTCTTCTCTTACGCGCGCGAGGATGAGTTTTCTGTTCTTCTTGCTGTTTTCCAGCGGTTTATCCGTGTTTTTCTTGACCTTGCGTTTTGTTGTGGTTTCCAAGT